>OCZA010000343.1_pt1 | contig 16540 bp, 18 predicted proteins | sample 1539021 | NCBI WGS metagenome assembly OCZA01 (sample SAMEA2619376, study PRJEB22493) | marine metagenome | biome: marine biome (ENVO:00000447); feature: surface water layer (ENVO:00002042); material: "saline water (ENVO:00002010), including plankton (ENVO:xxxxxxxx)" | depth 5 m | reverse complement strand
TTCCAATTAAATTATTTAATAATTCATATCCAAAAAAACCAATAAATAAATCTGTCTTTTTAGGTTTTTTACTAATTCTTTTCTTATTTAAAAAACCAGAAACATTTTTGTTATTTAAAGTAATTTTTTTTGAAAAGTCTGTATATAAATCAAACCCATTTATTGATTTATATATGGCGTAAGATTTGCCTGATGCATGGATCTCTTTAAGTTGATTTTCTTTACTCAATTTATTCTGTTTTTAATCTCAAAACTGGTTGTTCTTTTATTGGTAGATGAATTATTGCTGCAAAGACAGATAAAGCAATTGCTAAATACCACGCGTAATCATATGACCCATAAAGATCGTGGAATAAACCTCCAAGATATGCTCCAAAAAATGAGCCGATTTGGTGACTTAAAAATACGATACCATATAAAAGTCCTAAGTATTTTGTACCAAACATATGTGCAACTATTCCACTTGTTGCAGGTACAGTTGATAGCCATAAGAAACCAAAACTTGCTCCAAATATAAAAGAATTGATATTACTAGCTGGTAAAAATATGAATAAAATAATTGATATTCCTCTAAGGCTATAGATTGTACTTAATATTATCTTCTTACTCATTTTTGTTGATAGATAACCACTACAAAGTGAGCCAAAAATATTGAATAATCCAATTAAAGATAAAATTGCTGCAGCAGTCCAGCTTTCTAATCCACGATCTATTACGTAGGTTGGAACATGTGTGCCTACTAGAGTTATATGAAAACCACATACAAAAAAACCAGAAACTAACAAAATATAACTTTTTGTTCCAAACGCCTCCTTAATAGCATCAGACAAACTTTGAGTATTTGGTTTTTCAATAGTTTGTTCTAATGAAGGTGATCTAACAAAAAATGAAATACCTAATCCAATAACTAAAGCTACTAAAAATGATAATAATGTTATCTCCCAACCATTTTCTGTTAAAGAATATTGAGTTAATATTGGAGATAAAAAATATCCAAAAGATCCAACTGCCGTAACTATACTCATAGCAATTGTTCTATTTGATAATGGAAAATGTTTTCCAACTATAGACATTGGAATACTAATAGCTGTTCCTCCTAGACCAATTCCTATTAAAACTCCCATATCTATTTGAAAAAAAATTCCAGTATTAGGCCCTGCATATAAAAAATAAACACCTGCTATAAAAAAAAGAAATGCTAATGCAATCGCTTTATGTCCACCATACTTATCAGCTATTGCACCAAATATAGGTCCAGTTAATCCCCACATTAACATTTGGATTCCAATTGATAGTCCTGATTGGGTTAAAGAGATTCCTAAATCATCTTTAAAGTCCATGAAAAACATTCCAAAAGTTTGTCTTACACCCAATGAAATCAAGACCACTAAGCTGGCGGCAATCAAGGTAATTAAGGCGGTATTATTTCTTATAAATTTTTCAGAAGACATATTTTATTTTAAATGTTTAAGAGCTTGCTTAATATCAGCGATAAGGTCGCTAGGATCTTCAAGACCAATGTGTAATCTAACAAGATGTTCGTCTTTTGATAAGCTCATAAATTTTCTATTTCCAGTTTCTCTAAACTCTTGATGTAAAACCAAACTTTCAAAACCACCCCAGCTATAGCCATATCCAAAAAGCTTAAGAGAATTTACAAATTTTCTCACTGAATTAATATTCTTAGCTTTTATTTTTAATCCCATTAAACCTGAGGCACCAGAATAATATTTTTTCCACATTCTGAAGTTGTGTGAGTTTTTTTTATATGGATAAAGAAGTTTGATTTTTTTGTTTTTAGACAAAAATTCAGCAATTTTTTTTGCATTTTCTCTATGTCTGTCTAATCTAACATCTAATGTTCTTAAACCCCTGGTAATTAAATAAGCGTCATCTGGTCCTAATCTGAGACCTGTAATCTTCTCAGCTGCTTTTACTTTGTTAAAAACTTTTTTATTTACTGCAAGACTGCCTCCCATTACATCTGAATGACCAGAATAATATTTTGTAGCCGATACAATAGACATATCAAAACCAAATTTAATTGGCTTAAAATAGTATGGTGTCGCCCAAGTATTGTCTATAGCAGTAATAATTTTATTTTTTTTGGCAATAGAAATTATTTTTCCCAAATCCTGAAATTCAAAAGAATTACTACCAGGATTTTCAACAAAAATTAATTTTGTTTTTTTTGAGATATTATTTTCAAGCGTTTTTAAATTAGCAGGATCATAAAATATTGTTTTGATCTTAAATTCTTTAAGAAAATCTTCAGTTAAAATTCTTGTAGGACTATAAACTGGGTCAGCTACAATTATTTCATCACCTGGCCTTACAATACTAAATATTGACAAAAAAACTGATCCAAATCCTGTTGGTGTTGTAAAAACATGATAACTTTCTTCAAGTTTAGTTAATATCTTTTGCAATATATAAGTTGTAGAAGTTCCTTGTCTTCCATAGTCATAATGACCTCCTGTGGGATTTTTTATGGCTTTTACTTGCGTCTTTCGTATATCTCGCATTGATTTAAATATAATTGTTGAAGCTCTGACAACAGGTGGATTTACTGACTGATTATGAAAGTCTTTTGCGGTATGTTTTAAAAAAGTCTTAAAAGATTTTGTCATAAAAAAATTGATATGCTGGAGGGACAATGCTATATCCCACAATGAAATTCAATAAATTAATGAATAGGACTTAATGAGTTATCCAAAAAAACATAGGGGCCGAAGAAAAATGGGCTCTAAAAAAAGAAGAGCTAGAAAAAAGAATAAAAAGAAATAGCTTATTCCTTTATCCAACCACCTCCCAATACTTTATACCCTAATGTGTCTTTATTATAAAAAACACATGCTTGACCTGGAGATATACCATCCTCTGTTTCTACTAAATCAACTTTTGCATTATTTTGATCATTAAAATTTACTTTTGCATCTAGTAATTTTCCAGTTGATCTAACTTTAACATAAATATTTTTATTAAATTCACTTTTGTCTGAAAGTAAATTGATATTTTTTAGTATAATATTTTTTTTTCCTAAATTTTCTTTTGGACCAACCACTATCTCATTTTTTTCCGAATTTATTTTTAGTACATATAATGGATCTTTATCTGAAACTTTAATTCCTTTTCTCTGACCAATAGTAAAATTAATAATTCCATCATGAACACCTATTACTTGACCCTCTAAGTTTTTTATATTTCCTTTTTTAAAAGACTCTGGTTTAAATTTTTGTATAACAGATGCATAATCTCCATTTGGTACAAAACATATATCCTGACTATCTGGTTTATCTGCAACGTTTAAATCTAGTTTTTTTGCTATGTCTCTAGTTTGGTTTTTTAGTAAACCCCCTAATGGAAATCTTAAATAATTTAACTGTTCTCTAGTGGTGTTAAATAAAAAATAACTTTGATCCCTGTTTTCGTCTATAGCTCTGTACATATTAGTAGAATTATTTTTTGTAATACTTTTTACATAATGACCAGTAACTAAAGCATCGGCTTTTAAATCTTTTGAAACTTCAAACAAATCTTTAAATTTAACTGTTTGATTACACTGAACACAAGGTATTGGAGTCTCACCTTTCAAATAACTTTCAACAAAATTGTCTATTACACCCTGTTTAAACTTATTTTGATAATATAAAACTTTATGTTCTATATCTAATTTCTGAGCGACTCTTTTTGCATCCATTATATCTTGTCCAGAACAACATTGTTTTGAGGCTGCAACCTCTTTACCGTCATCATAAAGCTTTAATGTTATACCTATCACATTAAAACCTTCTTTCTTCATCATGCCGGCCACAGTTGAAGAATCTACTCCACCTGACATTGCAACAACTACTGTTGTGTCTGAGGGTTTTTTATCCAAACCAATAGAATTTAAATCATTATTCATTTGATGGTATTTATACTTATTTCTAATATAAGTTAAATTAAATGATTTTAGATTATGAACCAGGTGACAAAGTTGAAAATCCTAACAATAAAGAATGGGGCATAGGTCAAGTTCAATCAATAATTAAGGATAAAGTAACTGTAAATTTTGAAAATGCTGGAAAAAAAGTGATAAATGCGAAAAATATAGAATTAATAAAATTAAATGACTGAATTAAATTTAAAAAAAATTACTGAAGAATTAATTGATACCTTTTTATATGCTGGAGAAATTTCGTTAGAACTTCGAGAAAAAGGGTTAATCAAAGAAATAAAGTCAGATAATACACCTGTTAGTAATGGTGATCTAGAGGTCAATAAAATTATTACTAATAAAATAAAAAATATTACTCCTAAAATACCAATTGTTTCAGAAGAAACTTCTGACAATAAGTCTATAAAAAATTTAAAGGATTTTTGGTTAATTGATCCAATAGACGGTACTTATGATTATATTAATAACTTAGAAGAGTTTACAATTAATGCTGGTCTTATAATTAACAATAATCCAGTTATAGGATTGATAAATGCACCTTCTAAAAAAAGAATGTTTTATTCTTATGGTAATAATTTAGCTTTTGAAATCATAGATGGAAAGACTATTAAATTAAATTGTTCAAAAAACTTTAACAAAAATGAAATTAAATTTGTCTCTTACTCAAACAAAATAAAACCAGAGATAGAAGCAATTCACAAAAAACTTAATGTAAAAAAATATGTAAGAATGAAGAGTTCACTAAAATTTTGTGTAATTGCTGCAGGAGAATATGATGGATATGTTGCAGAACCAAGAGCTTGTGAATGGGATATTGCTGCTGGTCATGCAATTCTAAAACATGCTGGGGGTGTGGTAACAGATTTTGATAATAAAGAGATAAAATATGGAAAAAGAGATTTTAAAAACCCAAGCTTAATTCTAAAAAGTAAGAATATATTGTAATGGATGAACAACTAAGAATAATACTTATTATAATAGTATCAGTTTCAATTTTTGGATTAATTACATTCGTATTTGTAAAGAATTATATCAGAAACAAAATTGATTTTTTAGTTAAAAAAGAAAAAGATAAAAATCTAAAGTAATTTTATTATTTTTAAATAATCATCTTTATCTATATCCATAATTTTTTTTGATGTTTCAAAGTCAAAACCATTTCTTGCTAACAAAGAAATATCTTTTTTATAAAATAAGGGTCTATTATCCTCTGTTCTAGCGGGACCAATTCTTTTTTTTTTACATATTTTTATCGCAGAGAAGAAATCTTGATCAGAATTTTCATCTTTAATCTTATTAACTGTATCTTTTATGAATTCATCATTTATACCTTTGCCAACTAGATAACTTCTTATTTTATTAATTGAATTTCCTCTCTGAATCATACTTTTTGCTTTGCTATCTGAATAAAATTTATCATTTATAAATTTACTTTTTTCTAGATCTGAAAGAACAATATCTATTAAATTAGTCACATCTTGTTTTTTAACATTTGGCACTGAAGTTTTAAGATATTTCTTTAAAAGGTAAGTCTTTAGTTGTTGTTTTGAGGGAGCATACTTTTCAACATAAGCAAACGCAAAATTTCTCATTTCCTCAACAGTTACCTTCAAAGTTTTTTTTCGATTTCTTATAGGAATCATGAATAGATTTACTATAATATATTTTGAAATGATCGAACAAATTTATAATTATTTTACAATTGAAATGCTCTACTATTGGGTGAATTTAGGAGTTATCCCTTTTTGGTTAATGTTAATTTTTTTTCCTCAGTCATATTTATGTAGATTCTTTGTAACTTCGATACTACCTATCATTTTACTAAGCGGGGCTTATATTTTCATACTTTATAAATCATATCTAACCTCTTATGATTTTGTTGGTAATTTTAAACTTTATCTCGGACTTGAAGGTTTATCTGAATTATTCACTAACAATTTTTATATTATGTTTTTTTGGATACATTTTATTGCAATTAATCTTTTTACAGGTGGTTGGATGGTTAAAGACTCTCAAAAATTTTCAATTAACAAAATTCTTTTATCGGTACCCCTGATTGTTACGTATTTAATTGGTCCGTTAGGTTTGTTTGTGTATTGGCTAATAAAAATTTTTCATGCCAAAAGTATAAATCTCCATGACTAAATCTATTGATTTTTACTTTGATTTTATTAGCCCTTATTCATATTTAGCTATTCATAAATTAAAGACTTTAAAAAATTACGAAGAAATAAATATAAATTATAAACCTATATTATTAGGTGGACTTCATAATCTTGGGGGTATTACTGCTCCCGCTTTTAACGAACGCAAATTAAAGAATATGAAATTTGACTGTAATTTAATTGCAAAAAAAAATAACATTCCATTTATTTGGAATACAAAATTTCCAATTAATTCACTTTACTTGATGCGTGGATATCTTGCAATTAATGAAGAATTAAAAAAAAAATATTTTGATTTATTTTTTAATGCTTACTGGAAAAATAACATTGATATTTCCAGTCAAGAAAATGTTAATAAAGTTTTAGAAAATTTAGGTATAGATAAAAAAAAATATTTTGAAAAAATACAAAATGTTGAGATTAAAGATGAATTAAAAAAACTTACAAATATTGCTTTTGAAAAAAATATTTTTGGTGCTCCAACTTTTGTAGTTAATAACAAAATTTTTTGGGGACAAGATCGATTAGAGTATGCTTTAGATGAATATAATTCTTAAACAATTTTAAATTTACTTTGTCTAATGGCTCCAAAACCTCCGTCTATATGAGAAACTTTTTTAAAACCCATATCTTTTAGAGATTTTGCAGCTAATGCAGATCTCAAACCACCTGCACAAAATAAAACCATTTCTTTATTTAGATCTAACTTACCTTTTTTAAAGTAAGCACTTTCTGGATCTAACCAAAACTCTAACATGCCTCTTGGTATATGATTAGAATTTTCAACTCTCCCTTCTTTCTCTAACTCTCGAATATCTCTTATGTCGATTAAGTTACACTGATTTTCACTAACCATTTTGTGTGCCTCATCAGTTGAAATTGTTTTAATTTGATCTAGGGCTTCTGAAACAAGAGTTTGTGATGATTTTATATTCATAATTTTTTTATTTATTATATAGTTTTTAATATAATCATAGATAAAAATTGTGCTACCTAAAATATTAAAACCTTTTCATTCAGACAAATCGAATTTGGTTAGGATAGGTCCTAAAAAAGATGGTGGATATGTCATTGATAAAAGAGTAATAGAAAAATCTGAGGTAATAATTACTTGTGGTCTAAATGATGATTGGGAATTTGAAAAAGATTTTCTTAATAAAAATAACAGTTCTAGGGTTGAAGCTTATGATCACACAGTTGATAAACATTTCTGGATAAAGAGGTTTAAAAAAGATTTTATAGCATTCCTATTATTAAAAAAAATTACCCCTAGGCAAATATTAGATATATTTAAGTATGTAAGTTATCTAAATTTTTTTAAAGGAAAAAATAAGCATCATATTAAAAAGATTGTTTCACATAAAAATGATGAAAATAATCAAGCAACAATTTCAGAGGCAATTGGTAGTAATGAAAATATAATTTTAAAAATAGACATTGAAGGAGATGAATTTAAAATTCTAGAGGAAATAGATAAGAATTTAGACAAAATAAATTTACTTATAATAGAGTTTCACGATATGCAAAAAAATTTAAAAAAAGTTGAGAACTTTATTGAAAATACTAAACTTAAAAACATTCACATTAACGCAAATAACTACGGGATGTTAGATGAAAAAGGTATTCCTCAGGTGATTGAAATGACACTTATAAACCCAAAAAAATTTGAAATAACCGATGAAAGATCAAAAAGAAATTATCCAATAGAGGGCTTGGATTTTAAAAATCGTAAACGAGGACCAGATATTGAATTAAAATTTAATGAATAAGAAAATTTGTATAGTTTATACTCACCATAAATTAGGTGATTTAATTTGGCAACTACCATATATAAAGGCTATTAGTGATCACCATGATCAAAAAGTTGATTTAGTTGTTAGAAAAAAAACTCAAGCAAAAGATATTTTAAAAGATTTAAATCATATTAATAAGATTCATTATAACGAATTTAGAAAAGGCTTAGCTTATTGGATAGATGTTTTTAAATTAAAAAAAATATTTGATTTAGAAAAATATGATTATGTTTACATTTTAGATAAAGTAAACAAACCTGCAATTGCAGCAAAATTAGCTGGCATCAAAAATATAATTGGACCAGGTTTTAAAAATCAAAAAAAATGGATCACAGTTAAAAATTACTTAGATGAAAAAGATTGGAAATTAAACTATTCAGAGCAATCACAAAAATTATTAAAGATTAATTCGATTATATTAAACGATAAGTTTCCTGACTTAGAAGTAAATATTGAACGACTTAAAGTAGGTAATGATGATCTGATGATTGATGGGAAAAAAATAGCATTTGGTGTTGATTCTTTTGAAGATTATAAAATGTGGTTTGAGGAAGATTTTATAAAATTAGCAGACCTTTTGCATGAGAAAGGATTGTTTGATTACATATATTTAGTTTGTGGACCAGATAAATCAAATGTTGCCAAAAAAATTATTAATGACTCTGGAAAGAAATATTTTATTGATTGTTCTAATAAAGATCTAATAGGAGTAATATTAGCTATTAAAAATTCAGCATTTTATATAGGTAATAACTCTGGTCCTTTAAATTTATCTGCTGCTTTGGGTGTTAAGACTTTTGGTTTAATTGCTAACGATCCAGTTAGCGAATTGAAATACAGTAAAATAACACCAATAACCCCTCAAGACTACAAAGATGATATTTGGACTCGAAATAGAGAAGGAATGAAAAAACTTAAACCCGATGAAGTTTTAAATAAAATTATTAACAACTTATAAAAAAAAGCCCCCTGAGGGAGGGGGCTTTATTGTTTAACTAACTAGAGAGAGAGTTTTAAGGGACCCTACGATGAGTAATCGCGGAGATACACAGAGAGCGTAGAATCCCTTTATTGTTAACAATTAGTCACGTATTGCATATGCAATAACGCCTGTTTCCGTAACATCTGTACCTTTAGTTTCAGCCTCTTTACTTAGTCTGATACCAATTGTAGATTTCATGATTGACCATACAATTAAAGCAACCACAAAAACAAAGATGTTAATAGAGAGCACGCCTAATAATTGAGTTCCAAATGAAGTATCTGGATTTGTAATCGGCACAGCTAATGTACCCCAAATACCAGCAAACAAGTGAGCTGGAATAGCCCCTACTACATCATCAATTTTTAATGAGAATAGAAGTTTAGTACCATAAACTACGATTACACCACCAACTGCACCAATTAAAATTGCTGCTAATGGTGAAGGCATTAATGGCTCAGCAGTAATTGCAACTAATCCACCAATACATCCATTTAACATTTGAACAACATCTGTTTTTCCAAAATTTAATCTTGTAACAGTTGCTGCAGCCATAACGCCACCTGCTCCTGCTAAGAAAGTATTTAGAAATATTGTTGAAACAGCGATTGCATCATCAGCCGTACCAATAGCTAATTGAGAACCACCATTAAATCCAAACCAACCTAACCATAGAATAAATACTCCTACGGTTACTAATGGAATTGAAGATGCAGCGAAGGGTTTTAACGGCGCTGGAGCACCAGACTTAGTAAATCTACCAAGTCTTGGACCTAACATTAAAGCACCTGCTAAAGCTGCTGCTCCACCAGTTGAGTGTACTAATGTTGATCCAGCAAAATCTGAGAAACCAGCAGCAGCTAACCAGCCACCACCCCACTGCCAACCCATTACGATCGGGTAGATAATTCCTGATAAAATTGCTGCAAATAAAAAGAATGGCCAAAGCTTAATTCTTTCTGCTAAAGTTCCTGATACAATAGATACTGTTGTTGCACAGAAAACCATCTGAAAATACCAATCTGATCCATCTGAATAACCTGTATCAACTGCACTAGAATCTGACCATGGAATAAAACTTCCGATATATCCACCTTCTGGAATTCCATAAGCTAGATTATAACCGAACATCCAGAACATAATTCCAGAGATTGATATTAAACCTATATTTTTTGCACAGATAACAGATACACTTTTAGATGTAACCATTCCAGATTCTAACATTGCAAATCCACACGCCATAAAGAAGACGAGGAAACCACAAATTAAAAATAGCAAGGTGTTAAATATAAAACCTATTTCAGCAGAAACTGTTGTCTCCGCCATACCTGCACTACTCATATTTAATAAAAACATTAAACTCATGAGTGGCAGACTTATTTTTTTCATTAATTTAGTCATAAGACCTCCCTGTAAGAGAGAACTTATATTTTTAAAAAAATCTGAAAACTAACGCTGATTAGGAAAATTGGCTATGCAGATTTTGCATATAGAAACAGCCTTAAGGTGTGTATCACATTAAGGCTGTTGAAGATTATTATTTGTTAAATACTTCTTTTAAAGCTTTTGCTGGTAAGAATTTTACCTTTTGTGAAGCAGCAATTTGGATCTGCTCACCAGTTCTAGGATTTCTTCCAACTCTAGCTTTTCTCTTAGCCACTTTATAAGTACCAAATCCAGCAATTTTTACTGAATCATCACCTTTTAAAGCGTCCAAAATAGTGTTGGTAATAGTGTCAAAAGTTCTTTCAGCATCAGCTTTGCTCAAATTTAAAGCTCCAGAAAGCTTGACAATTAATTGTTTTTTATTCATTTTAGCTCCGGTTTTATTAGGTTATTTTCTATTTTTATCAAAAGTATTGATAAATCAAGACTTTTTTTAGTGTTAAGCAAAAAGTTATACACAATATCTAGTATAATATTGAATTAATGTTGATTTTATTGATGTTTTTGACTTTATCACCAATTAAATTATTAGAATAAACCAAGGTCTTTTAAGTCATTAAACGTTGTAAAAACCATCAAAGAAAGCAATACAAATAAGCCGATTCGAAAAAAACCTTCTTGAGTATTTTGAGATAATGGTCGACCTAAAACTTTTTCAAATGCATAAAACATCAAATGTCCTCCATCAAGCATTGGAATCGGGAAGAGATTTACTAAACCTAAGCTAATAGAAATATATGCCATCATGCTAATAAATGCTAATAAACCAAATTCAGCAACTTGGCCTGAAATTTTAGCAATTCTAATGGGTCCTCCTAATTGTGAAGTATCTGCTTTACCAAAAATCATTGCTCCTATGTATTTTAATGATGAGGTGCTTACATAATAAACCTCATGAGCTGCATGGTAAATTGCCTTTGCTGGACCTAATTTTACATGATTAATTTCATTATTTTGAGCACCTAATTTAATTCCAACTACTCTTTTATTTATTTTATTGCCAAGATTGTCCTCACTTAAAACTATATTAGGCTTAATTTTCAATAATAATTCATCATAAGATCGCTTTACTTTAAAATCAATAAAGTCATCAGTAGACATCATTATATATTTAGAGACATCCATAATACTTTGGACCTCATTTCCATCTATTTCTAAAATTACATCGTTTTGTTTTAGACCACCCACCATTGCAGGGCTGTCACTTTGAACTTCATTGATTACTGCTGGAGTAAAATCTTTTCCAATAAATGTATAAATTGAGAAGAAAATAACTAAAGCTAATAAAAAGTTTGCAAGAGGACCTCCAAATACAATTAGAACCCTTTGATATAAAGGTTTTAAAACAAACAATTTTTTACGATCTTCTTCATTATATTTCTTTATGATTTTTTCTTGATCGGCTTGAGAAAATACATTTCGATCACCAAAAAATTTGACATAACCTCCTAGTGGAATCCAACATATTTTCCATCTAGTACCAGATTTATCATTCCATCCAAAAATTTCTTGCCCAAATCCAATAGAAAAGTCTGTAACTCCTACTCCATATCTCTTAGCAAAATAATAATGACCATATTCGTGAATAAATACCACTACTAAAATTAATACAATAAAAGGTAAAATAAAATCAAACATGCTTTATTTTAAATGAATTCAAAAACATACACAATAGGCCATTTTAATACAATTTATGACTTTAAAACATTCATTGTATTTGTCTTAAAAAGATATAAGCATCCAGCTAAATTAACAATAATAACTAAATAATGGACTTCAACGAATTACCGATTGATAATAAACTCAAAAATTCCATTAAATTTGCTGATTTTAAAACCCCTACTCCAATTCAAAGTAAATCAATCCCAATTAGTTTAATGGGCAAGGATATATTGGGTACAGCACAAACTGGCACTGGAAAGACTTTAGCCTTTACTATCCCAATGATTAATAAGCTTATTCTAGATAAAAATGCTATGGCATTAATTATCTGCCCTACTAGAGAGCTTGCAAGTCAAGTTATGCAGACTGTTTTAAAATTAAATGTAAGAGAAATTGGAATAGGAAATGCACTTCTTATTGGTGGTGAAGGAATGCAAAAACAACTTAAAAAATTAAAAAAAAGAGCACGTATTATAGTTGGTACTCCAGGTAGAATAAATGATCATCTAAAAAGACAAAGTTTGAATTTGTCAAAAGTATCCTACTTAGTTTTAGACGAAACAGATAGAATGCTTGATATGGGATTTACTCCTCAAATTGAATTGATCTTAAAGTTTATTCCAAAACAACATCAAACTTTATTATTCTCAGCTACTTTACCAAATAATATTTTAAGAATTTCAGAAAAGTATTTAAATAATCCAGAAAGAATAGCCGTAGGTTCTTTATCAACACCAATAGAAAAAATTAAACAAGAAACATTTCAAATAACCCAAGACAAAAAATATCATGAATTAATAAATCAATTAGTTGAAAGAAATGGTTCAATATTAGTTTTTGTTAAAACTAAACATGGTGCAGATAAAATTGTTAAGCGTTTAAAATATGACGGACATTCTGCAGATGCAATTCATGGTAATTTAAGACAAAGTAAAAGAGAACGTGTCATTAACAACTTTAGAAATGGTAAGAGTAGAATTTTAATTGCAACTGATGTAGCTGCAAGAGGATTGGACATACCTTTAATTCAGCATGTCATTAATTATGACTTACCACAAGTGCCTGAAGACTATATTCATAGAGTTGGTAGAACCGGAAGAGCTGGAAAAGAGGGATCTGCTTTAACATTTCTAACTCCATCAGACCGATCTATGTGGAATTCTATAAGTAGATTAATTAATCCAGATTTTAAAATTTCAAAAGAAGGTCAATCAAGAAATTTAAAAGGTAAAAAAAGGTTCAAAGCCAAATTTAATAAAGAGAAGAAATTTAAAGATAAGAAAAAATTCTTTAAAAAAGATGATTCTAGAAGATCAAATTTTAAAGGTAAGAAAAAGTTCTTTAAAAAAGATAACTCTAGAAAGTCAAGTTTTAAAAAAAAGAAAATACCATTTGGATCTACCAATAATCCAAAATATTTCGACAAAGAGAAATCTAATAATTCTCAAACTGTTTCAGAAAAAAAGGATTATAAATTTGGTCGTAAAAAGAAGTTTAAACATAGAAACAGACCTAAAAAATTTTCTTTTAAAAAACACAATCGATCCAGATAATTCAGTAAAGGCTAATAATACAATAAGATAAATATTGTTGCTAAGATGACTGATAATATTAAGAAAATAAAATAATTTATTTTGATATTTAACCTTTTATAAATTTCCTCATTTATTTTTTCCCAAAACAATACTATTAAAAAAACAATTATCGCAGGAATAATAAATTTAAGCATTGTTTCTAACTCTTATCTCCAACATAAACTGATACACCTCTAGAATTAATATCAACATCAAATTTCTTATGTAAAGGAGGAAAAGCTCTTTGTGAACAGTCTAATCTATCACATGTTCTACAAGAAACACCGATTGGTATTTCAGTAGTTTTATCTGTAACATTAATGTTTTCTGTATAAACAAAATCTTTTGCATATTTGGCATCACATCCTAATCCTATAGATAAAATACTTTTAGATTGACCAAATCTTCCAATTCCTTTTTCAACAGTTCTTGCAATACAAACATATTTTTCTCCATTGGTCATTTTACTCACTGCAGCTTGAATTACTCCTGGTCTTGTAAATGCAGAATAAACATTCCACCTTGGACATGCTCCACCATACCTAGGAATTTCAATTCCAGATAAAGAAAATCTTTTTGAAATATTCCCAGCCATATCTACTCTTAGAAAATGGAATGGAATTCCTGGTAGTTTAGGATCTTGTAAACAAGTAACTCTATGTGTAACTTGTTCAAAAGATGTTGCAAAAGTATTTTGTAAAAGCTCTAAATCATATTTAAGTTTTTTGCATTCAGTGTGGAAAGGTTTATAGGGCATTAGTATTGCAGCTCCACAATAATTCAATAAGGCTACTTTTGTTAATTTTTTAGACTCCTCAGAAGGAAATGTGAAAGTAGACAAATAGTCTTCAATCTCTTTAGTAGCTCCTTCTTGAGCAATTTGAGCAGCTGCATGAAGTTTTTTTGTCTCCAAAGAACTATAATCACTAAGTAATAATTCTTTTTTATTTTTATGATAAATTTTTGAAAAAGGTTTATCCTCTTCAGGAATTACATCTTTTACAGTAATTCCAAATTCTGTTTTTAAGTATTCACAGAGAGCTATATATCTAGTTCGATTATTTTTTTGAACTTTTTCAAATACCTTGTTTGCAAATTCCTCTAATTTAGGAAAATAGTTTTTATTTTTTTGTAAAAAATCAGAAATAACTTCCCCTGGAAATGAACTTTTTCTACCATCAACAATTTTACCAGATATTTTTTCAATCTTATTAATTAATTCATGATCTTTTTTTTTTAAAATGTCCCCTAACCTTACAATTGCTTTACCAATTTTAGGATTTGTGCCCACAAGATCTTTAACCTCTGGGCCTAAAATATCTAAATCCTCAAATAATTCATCATCAAGGATTTCGGACAAAGTATTTTCTAAGTTTAAATCTGTTTTTGAAGTTAATTGCGAAAGTTCAATGTTAAGTTTTTCACAAATTTTTAAGAGAAGATCTCCATCAATTTTCCTTTTTCCACCTTCAATTAAATTTAAGTAACTTGGTGAAATACTTAACTCCTCAGCAAGTTTATTAGCTTGAAGACCTAATTGTCTTCTAAAAGCCTTGATTTTTGGCCCAATTTTAAGATCTAATTGACTCATATTTTCTATTTGTAAATTTTGTAAATTTATTTTTACAAAATTTTTCTTTAATTTACAAGACTTTTATACTTTTTTGTAGATTTTGTAAATCCTGTAAATTATAAAATTTACATGGACGAAAAATTAAAAAACAGTGAAAATGAGGCTCAAATCATAAGACATGAAGACCTTGCTAGACACAATAGCAGAGGAATCTACATGAGAGATGATCATTGTGATTGGGGTTCAAGTGGAATGCAAGATCTAGTTGAGACCCTAAACGACTCAAACTAGTTCTAATTCATTCGACTTTATTCATTTCTTACTAAGACTTTAACATCACAGGATTATTATAATGAGCGCAGAAAATATCTCATATGACTTAAAAAGATTTGCAGGAATAAAAAGGGACTATACTCCTGAAGAAGTTGAAAGACTTAGAGGATCCATCAAAATTGAATATTCTATATGTAAACAACAATCTACTAAATTGTGGAAACTGCTTAATTCGGAACCTTATGTGAATACATTAGGATCTTTATCCGGTAACCACGCAGTTCAACACGCAAAAGCTGGATTAAAAGCGATTTATTTAAGTGGCTGGCAGGTTGCAGCAGATGCTAACAGTGCTGGAGAGATGTATCCTGATCAATCTCTATATCCATATGACAGTGCTCCAAAATTAGTTGAGTCAATGAATAATGCTTTAATAAGAGCTGATCAAATTCAACATATGGAATTAAAAGATGGTGATATGAAGACAGAAAAAAGAGTTGATTATATGCTACCAATTATTGCAGATGGAGAAGCAGGTTTTGGTGGACCATTAAATGTATTTGAACTTGCAAAAAAATTTATTAAAGCAGGTGCTGCTGGTGTTCACTTTGAAGATCAATTAGCTAGTGAAAAAAAATGTGGTCATATGGGTGGAAAAGTACTTGTTCCAACTGGTACGATGATCAAAAATTTAAAGGCAGCAAGACTAGCTGCAGATATTGCAGATGTACCATTAATTATTTTAGCAAGAACTGATGCTAATGCTGCTAAACTAATTACTAATGATCATGACGAAAATGATAAAGCTTTCCTTACTGGTGAAAGATCTCCAGAAGGTTTTTATTATGTAAAAGCAGGCATTGATCAAGCAATATCAAGAGGTTTAGCTTACGCACCTTATTCAGATTTAATTTGGTGTGAAACTGCAACTCCTAATCTTGAAGAAGCTAAAAAATTTGCTAATGCGATTCATGAAAAATTTCCTGGAAAGCTTTTAGCTTATAATTGTTCACCTTCATTTAATTGGAAAAAACATTTGTCTGATAGCGAGATTGCGACTTTTCAACAAGAAATAAGTAAAATGGGATATAAATTTCAATTCATTACATTAGCTGGATTTCATACTCAAAAT
>OCZA010000342.1_pt1 | contig 16569 bp, 14 predicted proteins | sample 1539021 | NCBI WGS metagenome assembly OCZA01 (sample SAMEA2619376, study PRJEB22493) | marine metagenome | biome: marine biome (ENVO:00000447); feature: surface water layer (ENVO:00002042); material: "saline water (ENVO:00002010), including plankton (ENVO:xxxxxxxx)" | depth 5 m | reverse complement strand
GCTGTAACAAACAATAAAAGCCCAATAAAAACCAACGAAAGTCCTGAGCTAAAGGCTTGTGAAGATTTTTGATTTGGTATGTAAGGATCAAGCAGTTCTCTGTAAACAGCTTCAGAAATCTGGATGGTAATAATCGGGGTTATTATGGTTAAAGACGCTAAGATTAGGTCGTATATCCCAAGCTCAGATTTACTAAGAAAAAATGAATAAAAAGGTACTAATAGAAAATAAATAACCTTAGATCCAAATGTGCCAATACCGTAATAAATCAGTTTGTTTATTGCTTTCATAGGTCCTAGCATTTGCTAAGTGCTTAATGTTATAAGTCACTCTTTTACCTTACAAAAATTTTTTTTATCAAAAAGAAAAGAACAAATGAGATCAGTCCAATAACAGGAAAAAATATTTTTTTATTTCCTAAAGGTTTTGTATCGAGAGTCAATTGAGTGTCCGAGTTGTAAACAACAAAAGGGTCCTGCTTAACAACTAGCTCGCTTCTATACTCAGCAATATCTTTTTTGAGTGTTGTTTTCATGTTTACAAGATCAGCTAGATCGCCGCCCTCCTCATCAATATAAACCCGAGCACTATTTCCTTTTTCAAGATCCTTAGATGTGTGTTTTTCGATAAGTTTGTTTATCTGGTCAATAGATCTTTTATTTTGTTCTATCAAACTAAGTCTTTCCTCAATAAAAATATTCGCCAGGGATTTATATGTTGGGGATGAGGACAAATATTTAATGATTTTGTCTATTGTTACGTTAGAGGAAGCATTTGATAATTTAAAATCCAGTTTATGTCTTTTTATATCATACATTATTGCCTTATTTAGATCTTCAGTGTTATTGATTAGAACCTTCATTTCGTTGTGATCATCAAATAATGCAAAAAAATCATTTGAGCTAATTACAGGGTTAAGGGAGATATCTAATAGCTCCTCTCCTTCTTCAAGCTGTAGTGTGTCATTAAAAAAATTAGTGTCACCAGAAACAATCTTTTGTTTGAGCAGTTCCACAGAGTTATAGAAATAAATACTTGATCCATGGTTAAATCTTACAAGTAAACTTCCTTCTTTGTTTGGCAAATACATATTCTTGTTCTCATATAATACCCCTAAAACAAAAGAGATGAAAATTATTGATAATAAAATTTTCCATTTTGAAAAGATCTCAACAAAAAAGTCTTTGGATCTTTTAATAATTTTAGCTGCAGTCTGTGAAGTTTTTTTTAATAGTCTAAAAACATCTATTTCTTCTTGCTGGTCTGATATTTTATTTTTTGTCATAATACTTTTTTTAACGAAAAAATTCGAAAGATATTTTAATTCCCTATTACCAAATTTAATTTATTTAGTTGATCTGCTACCTTTCTGTTGTTTGAAATTTTAGGAATTTTATTCTGCCCTCCTAATTTTCCAATTGATTTCATGTATTTATTAAACCCACCCTTTTGAACCATGTTGACTTTTGCCCTTGAAATAATTTTTCCAGAAATTAAATCATTATAATACTTATTTTGCTTTTGAAGCTCTAAATCAATTGTTGTTTGGAAAGTCTGTATATCCGGGTTTTCTTGAGTAAACTCAATAAACCATTCATGACATGCCATTTCATTTCCCTTTTTAAATTTTGGCGCAACAGTAAATTCATTTACGATTTCACCCGTTTTGATACATGCCTCTTCAATAGCCAGCTCAACTTCTTTAACAATAACGTGTTCTCCAAATGCTGATAGAAATTGCGCAACCCTTCCTGTGACAATAACCCTATAAGGTCTTAATGAAGTGAACTTAATTGTGTCCCCTGTATTATACGCCCAAAGACCAGCATTCGTACTTACTATTAAGACATAGTTTGTGTTCAAACATACTTCTGCAATTGGAATTCTATCAAACACATTTAAACGATATTTTTTTTCTTCTATGAATTCATAAAAAATACCATCATTAAGAATAAGTAAAAGCTCCTTAGATTCTTGTCTGTCTTGAAAAGCATAGAAACCTTCACTAGCTGGAAATAATTCAACACTATCAATTTTTCTTCCAATCAAGGATTTAAATTTTTTTTGGTAGGGTTTGAAATTAATCCCCCCATAAATAAACAGACTAAAGTTCTGAAATATAGTGCCAACTTTTTTTTGCTTCCTTTCTATAATCTTTTCAAAATACATTTGTACCCAAGACGGTATACCGCTAATTATTGTCATGTCCTTATCAATAGTTTCATCAACAATTCGCTCTACCTTACTTTCCCAATCCTCAATAATATTTGTTTCCCAAGAAGGAAGCATCTTGTGCTGCATATAAAAAGGTATGTGATGAGCGGATATTCCTGAGAGCCTGCCAATTAAAACATCTGATATTTTGTCTAACAAAGGGGAGCCCTGAATAAATATAAATTTACCTTTAATAAAGCTTGTTTTTCCTGTTTGAGCAACATAATTTAAGATGGCATTTTTTGCCCCATTTAAATGATTTTTTAAACTCTCTTTTGTTATCGGTATGTACTTTGATCCAGATGTAGTGCCTGAGGTAAGTGCAAAATAGACTGGTTGTCCAGGCCATAAGATGTTAATTTCTCCTTTTTTTACCCTTTCAATATATGGCCTTATTCCCTCGTATTCCCTTACAGGAACATTTTTAACAAAGTCTTTATATGAAGTGATTTCTTGAAAATTATGGTCTCTTCCAAAAAATGTCTCTTTCCCTCTGTTTATTAGACATTTAAATTGTTTTTCTTGTGTTCGAACAGGCCTTGATGACCAGGTTTTAATCTTAAAAGCGGTTATTTTTGCTATGATCTTTAGTAATATTGAAAATACTGAGGCAGCCATAATTATTCAAATGATAATATTGTTTCCGGATCTATTGGTAGACCGTTCCTCCATATTTCAAAATGTAAATGAGGGCCTGAGCTTAGAGCCCCTTCCTCACCTGAAAAAGCTATTACTTCGCCTGCCTGAACAGTGTCATTTTGTGACTTTAAAATCTTAGAATTATGCTTGTAAACAGAAATTAAGTTTTCTCCGTGGTCCAATAATATAACATGTCCTGTCTCGATAGACCACTCTGAGAATAAAACAGTTCCAGCTAAAAGTGCTTTAACAGGTGTTCCAATATCCACAGAAACATCAACAGCAAAATGATTTTTTTCAATATCAAAACCATCTGTAACAACCCCCTTAACAGGTGAATAATACCTTTTTGAATCAATTAAAAGTTGATTTCTTGTTAAGTTAAACCTGTCTTGATTGTCAACATAGGCTCTTAGAATAGAGTCTTGTGGAATGGTGGCAACTATTTCAGCCTCTTTTAAATCATTTTTAATTAATGTGTCTTGTTCTAATCTTTGTGCAGTCTCGTTTGAATCGCCCTTTAAAACACTCTCTATTGCGCTGAAAAACTGAGCATTTAATGCAAGCTCTTTCTCAAGTGAATCTGCTTTAACAGTAATTTTTGCAGCCGAGACTAATAAGTCTGTTGATGGGTATCCTGGCACATACTCTCTGACCTGAGTGAAAAAAATAATAGTTGTTGAAAATATTACAACCAAAATTGTATAAAGCAAAGCAAAAAGAAAAAGCTGAAAATTATTAGTTTTTAAGGATATGATCTCCTCAAAAGTTTCGTCATTAGAGACAACTACTTTATATTTTTGTTTGGGATTTTTCTTATTTCCGGGCCTCTTAGCGGAATTGCTCATAATATTCAAAAATACTCAAAATACTTAATCTGCTTGCAAGAAATTTGAACCGATTTAATTGGATTAAAATGATAATTGCTAACTTTGTTTAAAATTAATCGAAATGCTACTATATTTTTTACCTAATGCACTAAGTCCCGGCTCAATTGTTATTATAGTTATAGCCGCTCTTATCCTTTTTGGAGGGGGCAAAAAAATTAGTGAATTAATGCGTGGCACTGGGAAAGGAATCAAAGAGTTTAAAAAGGCTCTTAAAGATGAAGAGGAGCCAGAAGAAAAAAATTAAAACTTAATTGATTTAAAAACAGCTTCAAGCTCAAAAATGTAATCCCTTTTTGTAGTTCCTGGAGAATAAACAAATCCTTCCAAAATATAAAGCTCCTCTGAGTTTTTTTGGTTGGAAACTATGTGGCTTATAAACGGCCCCGCCATAAACTGATTTTTAACCTCCCATATTCCACGAGTTTCTATTACTTTCAAGCTTTCTGTTAATTGAATCTCATTTGACTTGGGAGAATATGATTTGTCCGTAGACATATGTGTTTTTTCGATTGGGCCAGGAATGAATTTTTTAGAAATAGAGTCTCTGATGTGATTAATATTAAGATTTTCTTTGTTTTTAATTTTGGAAATATAAAAATTAACGCTGCCCTTTTCAGTGTCTCTTCTTATCCATAAAAAATTTTTTGAGGATTTAGCAATCCGGTAAGAAGATGAAAACAAGATGTCAAACCCAAAAATTTCTTTAATTAGTTTTGTTGGGTTTTTACTTTTCAACACTCTTCTTTGCTTTTCAGCTATTTCATGAGCATATAGCGTAGTTAACACTTTGACTTTGTTGTTAGAAATTTGTTCTTTTAATTTTTGTTGACTTACAGAGCTTAAATCGATGATTAGTTGTGGTTTTGCATATTTGTTTTTATAGGTTGTAACCCTTTCTGTTTGAGAAAGTCCTACTTTTAAAATAGTTCGTGAGTTTGTCGCAAAGCCAGAAAACACAGAAGTTGGAATTTGCTTTAAATCAAATACTGGCTCCATTTGTGGCAGTCCGTAAATTGGATAAGCGAATTCTTTTCTTATCAAAGCCCCAATTTCAGATCCCCACAGATCATCGTCTATAACAACTGAAATTGAATTAATTGTTCCGTTAGACTCTGGCAACAACAATTCTGGATTATTTTCTTTACATGAAATAATTAGAGTTAAAAAAGACAGAAAAATCAAGCGAGTATTCATAATTCAAAAATAAAACTTAATTCTTTGGAATTTTTTTTGGAAATATTATAATTTTTTGATTTTCCTTAATCTGATCTGTCTTTAAATTATTCCATTTTTTTATTTGCGAAACCGTAACTCCAAAGCTTTTGGCAATCTTGCCAAGAAAATCTCCATATTTTATCTTATAGACTACTTTAGAGTTTATGGAAAAAAAACTAGGCAAAGGCTTCTCCCTTGATTCAAACTCTTTTTTTGCCAGCTCATAAATGTCTTTTTCGCTGTCTAAAAACTCAGTAACAAGACTATCAGGAATGTATATGTAATTTTTCTGGCTTTCAATAACAGGAACAATTTTATGAACATAAGATGGGTTTAAGTCAATGAGTTTTTGGTTAGGAAAATTTAAAGCCTTGGAAATTTGAGATATAGAAACCTTTTGAGATATTAACACAGAGTCCGTTCTAAAAAAATAATTGGAATTATTATCAATGTATATCCCGTGCTCCTTTGCATACTCCAAGACATAGATTGTAGCAAAAAAAGATGGAATATAGTTTGCAGTTTCTTTAGGAAGAAAAGGCCTAATATTCCAGTAATTTTGATAGCCTCCAGATCGTTGAATTGCTTTTGAAATAGTTCTTGGTCCTGCATTATATGAAGCAACTGCTAAATCCCAGTCCTTGTGAATATCAAAGAGTTTTTTTAAATACCGCACAGCTGCTTTTGTCGATTTAACTGGGTCCATTCGCTCATCAACATAGCTATTCATAACTAAACCATTTTCAATTGCTGTATAAAACATTAATTGCCATAGCCCTGTAGCACCAACTTTTGAAGTTGCAGTAGGATTTAAGTTTGACTCAACAATTGGCAGGTATTTAAGTTCCACGGGAAGTTTTTCATTAGACAACTGTTCATGAAATAGCGGTAAGTAAAACTCTAAATTCCTTTTATTTTTAATATAGAACTTTGATTTATAAGTGAGCTGTTGAATGATTTTTTTTTCAACTTCTTCATTATAATACAGCTCAATCATTGTCTTTTGGTTTAACCTTTTAAACCTCTCTTTTATGGTGTCCTTATTAAAGTTATGCTCTTCAAAGTGGTTTTGAGCAAACAAAATATTTTGAAAAAACACAATTAAAAAACAAAAATTTAATAAATTTTGATTCATTGCAGGGCTTTGATTCCAGGTAAAACTTTCCCCTCCAAACTTTCAAGCATTGCGCCTCCTCCTGTACTAATAAAACTTATTTTGTCTTCAAGGTTAAATTTTTTTATCGCTGCTACAGAGTCCCCTCCTCCTACTAGTGAAAAGGAGCCTTTTTTTGTGGCTTCAGCCACAGCATTGGCAATAGTCTTTGTGCCGTTCTGAAAAGATGACATTTCAAATACACCCATGGGGCCATTCCACAAAAGTGTACTGCTTTGTTTAATTACATCAGAAAATTTTTGTCTTGTTTTTGTGCCAATGTCAAGGCCTTGCCAGCCGTCAGGAATCTTTTGTATATCAACTTCTTTTTGTTTGTCATTGTTGGTAAAACTTTTGGAAACAACAACGTCAGTGGGCAAAAATATTTTGACATTATTTTTTTTTGCCAAGTCTAATATCTCCTTACAATCCCGCAAGTTTTCTGGCTCACAAATTGAGTCTCCTACTTTTCCTCCAGAACTCAAAATAAATGTGTACGCCATTCCACCTCCAACAACTAAGTTATCTATGACCTTTAGCATGTTTGCTATTACAGAGATTTTTGATGAAACCTTAGCTCCTCCAACTATTGCTGTTACTGGTTTCTTAGGGGATTCTAAAACCTTTTTTAAGCAAAATATTTCTTTCTCCAACAAAAGCCCTGGTGATTTTTCGGCAAAATATTTTGCGATTGTACTAGTGGAGGCATGAGCTCTGTGGGTTGTTCCATAAGCATCATTGACATAAATATCTGCTAAAGATGAAAGTTTTTGAGCAAATTTTTCATCACCAGCTATTTCCTCTTTGTAAAACCTTAAGTTCTCTAACAACAAAACCTTTCCTGGTATCAGCTCTTCAGATGCCTTTTTAGCATCGGGTCCGATACAATTTTCAACAAAAACAACATCGTGATCTAATAGTCTTTCTAGCTCCTGTTTTACATTTATTAAAGAAAATTTTTTCTCCCTTTTCTTGGGTCTTCCAAGATGGGACATTACTATGCAGGAACCTCCATTTTCTAACACATGCTTGATTGTTGGAATTGCTGCTAAAATTCTTGAATTATCAGAAATTTTTTCGCCGTTGAACGGAACATTAAAATCAACTCTTATTAATGCTTTTTTGTTATGAAATGAAATGTCTTTAATAGACTTCATGGTAATGGTTTATGTGGCAAATATAATTCTTTATCTTTGTTTTTAACACTCCTGAATGATGCTATCTGAATTACAAAAATCATGTGAAAATATTTCTGCTGGCAGAACTGCTACTACTTATATGATTATTGGAAATGGCTTACAGACTGTACACGCCTCATTAAGGGTTATTCATACAATATTTAACAGCTCTTTTTCAGGTCTTAGCATAGAAGAACAAAAGACGGCGGCTGAAGCGTTGGATAGAATTGCTCACCCAGATGTACATTTCTTTTATCCAGTAAATACTACTTCAAAGGTTAAAAAAGCTTCCTCATCTGATTTTATAGAGCAATGGAGGGGGGTTCTACAAACGCGCAAAGTATTGTCTTTAAGTGAATGGTACCTTGAAATAGGGCTGGGGAATAAACAGGGTAGTATCAATATTGGTGAGGCTGAAAAAATATCGAAGTTATCTGCATTAAAATCCTTTCAGGGCGGGCCAAAAATATTTGTTATATGGATGGCTGAAAAAATAAACATTAGCGCTTCCAACAAACTATTAAAACTATTAGAAGAGCCCCCTGAAAAAACTGTGTTTATATTGTGTTGTGAGAATGAATATGCGCTACTTGAAACAATTTCATCAAGATGCCAAAAAATAAACCTAAATTCATTACGAGAATTAGATGTTAGCAAATATACTCAACGCTTTGAAAATCAATTTGTTAGGTGGCTAAGAGCTGCTTTTAAAGCAAAAAAAGAGAAAAGAGCCATAAATGAATTGCTAAGCTTTTCTGAGTCAATTAGTAAAGAAACTAGGGAGGAACAAAAAGCATTTCTTTCATACTGTAGTGAAATTTTTAGAGACAGCCTACACTACAGGACAAGAAGCATAGACAATTCTAAAAAATATGTTGATGAGTTGGATTTAAAGAAATTTGCACCATTTATAAATGAACTGAATATTGATGGTTTTTATAAGGTCCTTCAAGAAGCTTTTGAGGATATTGGAAGAAACGGAAACCCAAAAATTATATTCACAGATATTTCCATTAAATTAACAAGACTACTTCATAAAAACCCTACAGCAGGTGAGTAGGGGTTGGGCGGTGATTATAAACCCTCAATCCAGGGCAGGTTCTACAAAGAAAAAAATAGCAACCATCAAGCGAATTCTTGAGCTCAATAAAATAGCTTTTTCGCTTTACAAAACACAAAGTGCTGGAGATGAATTAAATGTTGTAAAGAGAGTAGTGAAAGAAGGGTTTAAAAAAATTATTTGTGTGGGAGGTGACGGAACTTTACAAAAAATTATTGCAGGCATTCAGCTTCAAAAAACATGCAGCCCTAAGGAAATAATTGTTGCAATAATCCCATTAGGAACAGGAAATGACTGGGCTAAATCCATTGAGATTCCTTTAAGTATTGAAAAGGCGATAGAAAAAATAAAACAAGGAAAAACAAAGAAAAGAGATCTTGGCGTTGTTTTAATAAACAAGAAAAAGAAAATAAAAAAAAGATACTTTGTTAATTACTCTGGAGTTGGTTTTGATGCCTTTATGTTAAATAAGTTACAACCATATAAATGGTTAGGCAAATACGCCTATTTAGTGTGCTCAATCGCGAACTTTTGGTTTTATAAAAATAGTTTGGTATCAGTCAGGGGCAATAAATTTAATTTGTCAAAAAAGGTTTTTTTATGCGGAGTGGGTATTTCAAAATACACTGGTGGAGGGATGCAAATAATTAAAAGCCCAAAAGGCAACAATGGTCTTTTGAATTTAACTGTAGCATACAGCTTTACTAAAATTGACATAATTAAAAATTTTTTTAATCTTTTTAATGGTTCTATTTTTAACGATCGGAAAGTTTTGACTATGTTAGATGATGAAATAAAAATATCGTCTAAAAACGACGTTTTAACGTGCCAAGGAGATGGCGAAATTTTTGGTAGCGGAAATTTGACGTTTTCTGTGCTTAAAAAACAAATTACACACATTTGTTAGTTTTTTTCAAAAACAAACAAATTTGAGGAATATTGATTTGTAAAAATTGCTTTTACATTTGAAAAAAGGGCAACAAAAAAAGCATTTAGTATTGGTAGTCTAGATTTCTTATTTATTTCAGACAAATAAGAAACGTAAAAAGCATCAAGTAGCATGGGTCTTGAATAGCAAAAGGTCAAACCTCTTTTTGTAAACATATTAACTATAGCATGCTGATTTAAATGCCACAAATGTCTTGGCGTGTCATAACCAGCCCAAAAGGACTTGTAAAACAGCGCGTCATAGGATTCGTAGTTTGGAACAGCAATAATCAGCCTTCCTTTTTCTTCCAACAAACCAACAAGTGCTTGTGCCGTATCATTAATCTTTTGTGTATGTTCTAGCGAGTGCCATGCTGTAATTGTGCTAAAGAGCAGGCCTTCTTTCTGCACATTAGAAAGTTTTTTGTAGACATTTGTTTTGCTTGTTGACATGATTGGCTCTACACCAAAAACACTAATATTTGATTTTGAAATGTTATAAATAAAATCTCCGTCTCCAGACCCGAAATCTAATAGAGACTTGCTTCTGTTCAAATTAACATGCCTTTTTTTGAAAAAAAAATTAAGCTTTCTGGACATTCTATAAATGAAATTAAATGCTGTACTGTTTTTAGAATGGTGTGAAGTATACTTATCAGACTTATAGTATTTTGGTATTTTGTTTTTTGATGGTTCTGGCAAGGTCTTCAGAAGGCCAGAAACAGGGGTTTTTACAATAATAAACTCTTCAGCAGAAACTAAAAAATCTTTTGTCTTGATATGTACTTGTTGTTGTTCCACGTGAAACATTTACCTTCCCATATAAACTAATAAAACTGAAATATCATTAGGTGAAACCCCGCTAATTCGTGATGCCTGTGATATTGTTTCAGGTTTAATTTCCAATAGCTTTTCAAGCGCCTCAGCACTAATTGACTTTACTTTTTTATATTCAAAATCATTAGGGATTCTTACAGACTCGAGCCTGTTCAGCTTATCAGCATTAGCTTTTTCTTTTTCAATATATCCCCTGTATTTAATTTGTATTTCTGCTTGGTCAGCCTCCTCTTTTGAATAGTTGTTTTTGGAAAAATGCTTTTTTATTTCATCTATTTCTTGCAATTCTTTTAATGTAATGTTTGGTCTTGATAATATTTTGTCAGACTTACAAGACTGTTTAATTTCTGCTGACTTTTTGGAGGATAAAATGGGGTTAATTTTGTTTGGAGGCAAGCTTTGATTTTTTAAAAAGTATATCAGTGAAGAAGATCTTTCTTTTTTATATTCGCAAGCCCTCATTCTCTTCTCACTAGCAAGACCCAAGTCAAAGCTAAGTGGCGTAAGTCTTTGATCAGCATTGTCCTGTCTTAACAGCATTCTATACTCTGCTCTAGATGTAAACATTCTGTAAGGCTCTTTAGTTCCTTTTGTTATTAGGTCATCAATTAAAACGCCTATATACGCCTGGTCTCTTTTAAGAACGAAGGGAGGGTTGTTTCTAATCTTTTGCACTGCATTAATGCCTGCTATGATGCCTTGAGATCCCGCTTCTTCATAGCCTGTTGTTCCATTAATCTGGCCAGCGAAAAAAAGATTCTCAATTAATTTTGTTTCAAGAGAATATTTTAACTGTGTAGGGACAAAATAGTCGTATTCAATAGCGTATCCTGGTCTAAAAAACTTTACATTTTCAAAACCCTGAACCTCTCTTAATGCTTTGTGTTGAACGTCTTCAGGAAGTGAGGTGGAAAACCCGTTTACATAAACCTCTACAGTGTTCCAGCCCTCAGGCTCAACGAAAAGTTGATGCCTTTCTCTTTCAGAAAATCTATGGATTTTGTCCTCAATAGAAGGGCAGTATCGGGGGCCAACAGACTTTATCCTTCCATTAAACATTGGGGACCTGTCAAACCCTGTCCTCAACAAATCATGAACGGCTTGGCTAGTATAAGTCATATGGCAAGAAAGCTGTTTTTTTAAGGGTATCGTTTCAGATAAATAGGAGAACTTTTGGGGATTTTGATCTCCTGGTTGCTCTATCATTTTTTTATAATTCAAAGACCTTCCATCAACCCTTGGGGGTGTGCCTGTTTTCATCCTTCCCGACTTAAAACCCAATGAAACAAGCTGCTCTGTTATGCCTGTTGCAGCTTTTTCACCAGCTCTTCCTCCTCCAAAGTTTTTATCCCCTACATGAATAAGCCCATTTAGAAAAGTCCCGTTTGTAAGGACAACAGATTTTGATTTGATCTTTTGACCAAGGCCCGTAATGACACCAACAAGAGCGTCTTTTTCAATCCAGAGTGATTTGACCATGTCTTGGTAAAAATCTAGATTTGGGGTTGACTCCAACATCTCTCTCCAAATCTGGGCAAACATTGCTCTGTCATTTTGTGCCCTTGGACTCCACATGGCAGGGCCTTTTGATAAATTAAGCATTTTGTATTGAATGGACGACCTGTCAGTAACAACAGCGCTATATCCGCCTAACGCATCAATTTCGCGCACAATTTGACCCTTGGCTATTCCGCCCATAGCAGGATTGCAAGACATTTGCCCTATGGTTTGCAAATTCATTGTTACAAGGAGCGTACTTGCCCCAAGATTGGCTGCGGCTGCGGCTGCCTCACTTCCGGCATGACCGCCACCAACAACAATTACATCATATTCTTCTTTAAACATATCTAAGTTCCACGTGGAACATTTTTGCAAATATAAATTATTTATGCTTTTGGTTAAAAACAGCAAGAAAACAGTCCTCCTGCTCACGCATTTCTTTTCTGTTCTCTTCAGTTTTATCATCATAGCCTAGAACATGGAGCAAGGCGTGTAAAAGCACCCTAACTGTCTCATTTTCAGCTGACTGCTTGTACGTTTTAGCGTTTTTGAAAACTTCCGGCGGACAAACAAAGGCTTCTGCATTGATCTCTTTACCCTCAGAATAATCAAAAGTTATCACATCTGTAACAAAGTCATGTGCAAGATGATCGTTGTTAACCTGCTGAATTTTTGCTTCAGAAACAAAATGAAAGAAAAGCTTATTTATTGACTTTCCTTTCGAGTGAGCAACAGTATTAAGCAAATCAGTTATGGCAAGTTCGTGTTCTAATGAGAAGCTTGTATTATAAGTAAAATGAATCATTTGTTAATACAAAACTACACAATCAATTGAAAAATTATTGTTTTATATTTGATAAAAATTCCATTAGTTGTGAATAAAGTTCGTGTAAGATTTGCACCAAGCCCAACAGGGCCTCTTCATATTGGAGGCTTAAGAACAGCGCTCTTTAATTATCTGTTTGCCAAAAAAAACAAAGGCGTTTTTTTGGTAAGAATTGAAGACACCGATAAAAAAAGAGAGGTGGCTGGCGCAGAAGAATACATTTTTAAATCGCTAGAGTGGTGCGGGATGCAAGTCGATGAAAGAACCACAGACAATAGCCACAGACAAAGCAGTAGAAAAGAGCTTTATCAAAGCAAAGCAAAAGAACTTGTAAAAAAAGGATTGGCCTATTATGCGTTTGACTCAGAAAAAGATCTTCAAAAATTAAGAGAAAGTTGGGGTAAGAAAAAAAAGACCTTTATATACAACTGGAAAACAAGAGAAAGCTTAAAAAACTCTTTAACACTAAGCGATGAAAAAGTAAGCAGCATGATTGCTGGAGGCAAAGCTTATGTAATTCGTTTTTTATGCCCAAGAAACAAGAATGTTGTTACTGATGATATAATTAGAGGAGCAGGGAACATCGACTCGTCTTTAATTGATGATAAAATTTTAATTAAAGCTGATGGAATGCCAACATATCATTTTGCAAATGTTGTAGATGATAACATGATGAGAATATCTCATGTAATTAGAGGGGAAGAGTGGCTTCCTTCTCTCGCTCTTCATCTTCTGCTATACGAGGCTTTTGGTTGGAGCCCTCCAAAGTTTGCACATTTACCATTAATTCTTAACCCCAATGGAAAAGGAAAACTAAGTAAGAGGTCGGGAGATTCTTCAGGCTTTCCGGTGTTTCCGTTAAGCTGGGGAAAAGAAAATAAAATTTTAGGTTTTAAAGAAGCTGGCTTTTTGCCAAAGGCTCTTAACAACTATATGGCATCATTGGGTTGGGCTGCAGAAAATGGGGAGGAAATTATGAATATGGATGAACTAATAGAAAATTTTAAGCTTGAAAAGGTTGTTTCAGCTGCTGCAAATTTTGACTTTGATCGCTTAAAGTGGGTAAACCAAAAACATATAACAAAAATGTCAAATGAAGAGCTTCTTCATGAAATAGTTAAGCTTTTTCCTGAAACAAAAACGCTGGAGAACACACGGGTATTGCTTGCTGTTGGGTTGGTAAGAGACAGGGCTGAAACAATTTTAGATTTTTGGGAGCTTATGAAATATCTTTTTTATGCTGCAGAAATGTTTGATGAAAAAGCTGTTAGGAAGCTTTCAGAAAAGACGAAAGATATTTTAGAGCAAGGCGAAAAAATAGCAAGAGCTTTAAAAAACGAAAGACCGGCAAATGGAGGAGAAAAGCTCATAGGACAATGTTTGGATTGGGCTAATAAAAACAATATCAAATCGGGCCAAATAATGATGACTTTAAGGCTGGCTCTTGTTGGGGGCTTGCACGGAATAGATTTGAAAAAAATCATCTCATTTATAGGGGTCAACGAAGCCTCTTCTCGTTTTGGACGGCTAAGAAAAGCTCTTGACTAGATAAAGCCAGACATTACAATTTCTTTTTTTTATTTTTTAGGAATCCTTGTTTTTTTATATATTGAAAATCTAAATATTAAAACTTAAAAAATCATGATTGGACTTGTAATATTGCCTATAATAATTGGACTGCTTTTCTTAACGTTTTTCATTGTAAAACAACAATCCGCGGCAGTAGTCGAACGGTTTGGAAAGTTTGTTTATGTTCGCCAGTCCGGACTTCAAATTAAAATTCCAATAATTGACAATGTTGCGGGGAGGTTGAGCTTAAGAATCCAACAGCTTGATGTTGTTGTTGAAACAAAAACAAAGGATGATGTTTTTGTGAAGCTTAAAGTCTCAGTACAATTTAAGGTTATTAAGGATAAAGTTTATGATGCTTTTTATAAGCTTGACAACCCTGCAGATCAAATTACTAGTTTTATTTTTGATGTTGTACGCGCCGAGGTGCCTAAGCTCATCTTAGATGATGTCTTTATTAAAAAAGACGATGTCGCCATTGCTGTGAAGTCAGAGATTCAAGAAGCTATGACCGAATATGGTTTTCAAATTATTAAAACTCTTGTAACCGATATTGACCCAGACGCTCAGGTTAAAGAGTCAATGAATAGAATTAATGCTTCTGAAAGAGAAAAGGTTGCTGCACAATTTGAAGGGGAGGCTCAGAAAATTTTAATTGTTGAGAAAGCAAAAGCTGAGGCGGAAAGCAAAAGGCTGCAAGGTCAAGGAATCGCGGACCAGAGGCGTGAAATTGCTAGAGGTCTTGAGGACTCCGTCAAAGTGCTAAATGGGGTTGACATTAACTCTCAAGAAGCCTCTGCTTTAATTGTTGTTACACAACACTATGATACTCTTCAGTCTGTGGGGGCTGAGGCAAATAGCAATTTAATATTAATGCCTAACTCTCCACAGGCTGGCTCTGAAATGCTAAACAACATGGTTGCTTCCTTTACAGCAAGCAATCAAATAGGAGAAGAAATGAAAAAAGCTAGGGTGAAAAAGGAAAACAAAAGCAAGGGAGATGCTTAGCTTTTCTTTCCCCAAGAGTCTCTAAGGCCTACCGTTTTATTAAAAACAGGCCTGTCTTTAGAGCTGTCTTGGTCTGCAATGAAATATCCCTTTCTTTGAAATTGAAAGCTTTCTCCAGGCTTGCTTTCATCAATTGACGGCTCAGCATAAGCCTCTACTGTTGTAAGAGAGTTTGGATTAAGGTCTTGCATAAAATCCCCTTCTGGGTTTGAGCCTGGGGACTCTTTCATAAAGAGCCTGTCATAAAGCCTGACCGAGATTTTAGCGCTTTCTTTGCTTGACACCCAATGTAGAGTGCCTTTTACCTTCCTTAAGCTTTCTGCAGAGCCTGATCCGCTTTTGCTTTTAGCGTCATACTCACAAAGAACTTCTATAACATTCCCTTTGCTGTCTTTAATGCAATCAACAGCTTTGATAATGTATGCGCTCTTTAGCCTAACCTCTTTGTCAATGCTTAATCTAAAAAACTTTCTGTTGGCACTTTCTTTAAAGTCCTCTTGTTCAATATAAAGGTGCTTCGAGAAGGGTATTTCTCTTGTGCCAGCAGAGAGGTCCTCTGGATTGTTTTCAGTAGACAACAGCTCCACCTCCTTGTCGGGGTAGTTAATTATAGTAAGCTTCAAGGGGTTTAATACCACCATTTTTCTATGAGCAACCTTATTTAAATCTTCTCTCACACAGAATTCCAATAGCGACACGTCAATAACATTTTCTCTTTTGGCAACGCCAACTTTTTCGATAAATTTTCTGATTGAGTTAGGGGTGTACCCTCTTCTTCTTAGCCCTGAGATTGTTGGCATTCTTGGATCGTCCCAGCCTGAAACAATTGTGTTTTCAACTAGCTTAGACAGCTTTCTTTTACTCATGATGGTATAGCTTAAATTCAATCTTGCAAACTCTCTTTGTTTTGGCCGGATTTTAAGCAAACCTTCCTTATTGGGTAAAGAATCTAAAAACCATTCGTATAAATCTCGGTGCGGCTTAAACTCCAAAGAACAAAGGGAGTGAGAAATCTGCTCTATATAGTCACACTGTCCATGTGCCCAATCATACATCGGATAAATATTCCATTTATCTGCCGTTCTGTGGTGTGCTTTGTTTAGTACCCTGTAAATTACCGGGTCTCTCATTAGCATATTTGCGCTTGACATGTCTATTTTTGCTCTTAACACATGTTCTCCCTCGCTTACTTTTCCTTCTTTCATTTTAGCAAATAAAGAGATGTTTTCTTCTTTGGGTCTGTCACGAAAAGGGCTGTTTAAGCCTGCTTTGGTTGTGGTTCCTTTTTGGGAAGCTATTTGCTCAGAAGTTTGAGAGTCGACATATGCCTTGTCTACACTAATTAAATAAAGCGCCCAATTGTAAAGTTGATCAAAATTATCGGAGGAATATGTTTCCTTTTTCCATCGGTAACCAAGCCAACTAATATCTTTTTTTATTGCATCAACAAACTCTTGCTCTTCTGCTGCGGGGTTTGTGTCGTCAAATCTAAGAAAAACAGGGGCGCCATACTGCTCGCCAAGCCCAAAATTAAGACCAATAGCCTTAGCATG
>OCZA010000341.1_pt1 | contig 16585 bp, 16 predicted proteins | sample 1539021 | NCBI WGS metagenome assembly OCZA01 (sample SAMEA2619376, study PRJEB22493) | marine metagenome | biome: marine biome (ENVO:00000447); feature: surface water layer (ENVO:00002042); material: "saline water (ENVO:00002010), including plankton (ENVO:xxxxxxxx)" | depth 5 m | reverse complement strand
ACCGCCTCTTTCTTTTCCAAAACTAGTAGACAATCTGGTAGAATTTTTTGAATAGGAAATACCTGTAGAATAATAGCTCGGTTTGCCTTCGACTTCATTCCCATAATTAACAATATTGGAATGATATACAGAAATATTATAATTCAAATTATATTCAATACCATAGCCAAACCAGTTTTTTTGATCATCATCATTGCTCAAATGTTGAATATCAAATTTTAAAGATTTCTTGTTACCAAGCTTAAGAGTATTGTCTAATACAATTATTTGAGAATTAACTTCGCCAGATTTCTCTTCAACAAATCTTTTGTTGTAGTATCTGTTAACATATAGTAAAGTTGCATTGTATTTATTGTTAAACTTTTTAGTTAGCTCAATGCTTTGCTCAGAAAAATACTTTTCATCAAAATCTAAAAAACTTGTGTTATAATTTTGATTATTATAGTTATAATTCCCTCCTAAATTATACCACAATGCAGAGTTGAAAGATAGTTTAGTGCCGTACTTTCCGCCAAGAGGAGATCCTTTTTTAAAATTATAAAATAAGTCTACCTGATATCCAATTTCTCCACTTTTCATTAGTTCAGGATCTTGAAAAGAAACATTGGGTTGTGCTACATAAACATTAATGTTTGTAAGCAAGTAATCGTGTTGCTTAGTTAGTGCAGGAAGATAGTTCAACGTTGCTTCTAAGTAGTCCCCCCCAAATTCATTTCTATCTGAAAAGAAACTCATATTTTCCATTCTTCTTAAATTAATATCCAATCCAAATCCAGATTTAAAAAGACCAAAATTCATTAAATCTGCTTTTCCGTTTTTTATAAAATTTTCATTAACTGATCCAAACTGAACTATACCATCTTTTGATTTAGTAACATGCTCATAATTAATATAAAATGATTCAGAATTATAGTCAACTCTTGCTGAGATAGCACTTGTTAAATTGTTGAAGGAGTATTCAATTTCAGGCTCAGATCTTGCGACATAACTTAGACCTAAATTTAAGTTTTTATAATTATCAAAATTTTCAAATAACATAAGCTCAGCATCAAACCCATAAACAACTCCATCAGAATTTATCTTCCCTTTTTTTTGTTTACCTGCTAATCCAGTAAGGTTGAATTTTTCTGTTGAGTAGGTTGTTCTAACTCCCCAAATCGAATTGTTTATTCCTAGTTGTCTGTCCTCCCATGTTCGAAAAATCAATCCACTTCCAAATTGATCATAAATAGATCCAACAGAAAATTTTAAATTATTAATCTTATAATTAGCACTAAATGTTGAAATGAAAGTCCCGTTTAAATTCTCAGAAAAATTCTGTAATCTTCCATCAATTGCATAAGATTCAATTTGAAGATCAAAATTCAATTTTTCGCCGACCAAATAGTCTAGCTTCAAGTAATTATTTGTTCTTAAGTCCTCATTAAAATCATTGTCTTCACTTTCTCCGTAATAAACACCATTAGAAAAAAAAGAACCGTATAAATTGTTTTTTTGTTGGCTTTTAGAGCCCCAGCAGTATAAAATCAAAAAAAATAGAATAAGCCTATTCATTATTTGATTTATATTCAATTATTGAGTCTAATAAATCAACCTCTTCTCCTGGGGAGTAGCCAACTCTTCTGCTTATAATTTGTTTCCCTTTTGTTACAACCGTGTGAGGAATTCCATCAATATTCAATGCTCTTTTAAAATCATGATTTTCGTCAAGTAGAATTTTAAAATTCCAGTTTTTACCATTTACCATTGGTCTTACTCTCTTTTTTGTTCTTGAATCATCAGTTGAGATGGCTATGATTTCAATCCCATTATCAGTCCATTCTTTGTAATTATCAGCAATAGCGTCTAGCTCATTTATACATGGGATACACCAGGTCGCCCAAAAAGATAAAACATAGTATTTACCATCTTTAAGAACAAGGTCAGTAGAAATACTTTTTTTATTAAAATCGGCTATAGTAGTATTTGGCACTGACTCTTGAGAGAAGTTAAAATTTAAAACCAGAAGAAATAAAAAAGAGATTACTGCTTTTGTATTGAACATACTTAAATTTAAACACATTTTAGTAAATTTACCTTTCAAATGAAAAAATTTGTTTACTTAATTATTTTTCCATTGTTATTAGCTTGTAGCGGTGGTGGTTCTGGTGGTGATGATTCTCCTCAGCCAAACAAAGTAACTAGTCTACAAATTTATCTTTCTGATACGACAACTATTGTCGGACAGTCGTTAATTTTTAGTGTTATTGACAATACTGGACAAACAAGAACTAGTGAAGCTAAATTTTTTGTAAATGACGTTGAAATTCAAGGCAGTAAATATACATTTAATGAAACAGGCAAATTCCAGGTTCATGCAACTTTTCAAGGTATTTCAAGTCAAAGAAAAGAAGTAACGGTCAATCCAGTTCCAATTGAATATAAAAAAAGAGTAATGGTAGAGGATTATACTGGAACGTGGTGTGGCTGGTGTCCAAGAGTATCTTATGCACTAGAACTTCTTGAAAAAGAAACGGATGATGCGGTGATAGTTGCAGCACATCAAGGAGATCCTATGCAGTTTAGTCAGATTAGTGCTCTTATGAGCGCATTCAGTGTGTCAGGTTTTCCAACGGCAATTATTAATAGAGAGCAAAAGTGGACTTCTCCGCAGCCTAATAATGTTGCCCAAGTTACTGCAAAGCTTGCTCAAAAAGCATACATAGGTTTAGCTATAAATCCAACAATTGATGGAAGGAATCTCAATATAAACACTAAAATGAGCATTGGATACAATTACAGTGTTTTAAAATTAGGAGTATATATTATCGAGGATAATTTAGAGTATGATCAAGAGAATTATACATCTTATTATAATGGCGCAGCTGTATTAAGAGGGTTCAAACATCACAACGTTTTAAGAGCCTCTTTAACAAATATATTAGGTGATCAACTTCCCAACGATGAAGTAGGGCATGGCAAGGATTATGAAAAAACATTTAACTATTCAATTCCAGCACAATACAATAAAGAAAATATTAAGGTTGTAGTATTTGTGACAGAGGGTTCTTCTAAGGTTGTTTTAAATTCTAGAGTTGCTGAAATTGGAGAAACTCAAGAAATAGAAAAGAAAGAATGAAAAAAGTTATTGACTTGCACGGAGTGAGTCATGAAAAAGCTTTAGTAATGGTAGAGGAATATCTTTTGATGAATTCATTTGGTAACGATTTGGAACTGGAACTTATCACTGGAAAATCACCAAAATTGCAAAAGAAAATTATCGAAAACATTTTAACTAAATACGACTTTAATTACTATATTCCCAATCACAATACTGGGATGATGTACATCACAGATACAAAAATCAATTAAATTATGAAGAGATTATTATTTATTTTATCATTTGCTTTTTTAACAGTTAACGCTCAAGAAGATGCAAATCCATTAAAAAGTAACAACCCTGTCATTCAATCAATGATTGATGAAGCTGTAAATAATTCTCAATTAGAGAATTTGGCTCACGAACTATTTGATGTAGTAGGTCCTAGACTAGTTGGAACACCACAGATGCAAGATGCTCATGATTGGGCAGTTGCTAAATATGCATCATGGGGAATTGATGCATATAACCATGAATATGGTAAATGGAGAGGATGGGAAAGAGGAATTACTCACATTGACATGCTAGAACCTAGATTAAGAACCTTAGCAGGAAGACAACTGGCATGGAGTCCTTCTACAAAAAAGAAAGGTGTAACGGCTGAGGCAGTTACTGTTCCAAATATAGATAGTAAAGAAGATTTTGAAGAGTGGCTTAAGACAATTAAAGGAAAATTTGTTTTAGTAAGTCAATATCAACCTACAGGAAGACCAGATTCCAACTGGGAAGAATTTGCTACTCCTGAGTCATTTGAAAAAATGAAGGCTGACAGAAGTGAAGCAAGTAGACAATGGTTTTCAAATCTTAGAAATACAGGATACGGATACAGAGATATTAATAAAGCATTTGAAGATGCTGGTGCTGTTGGATTAATTTCAAGTTACTGGTCAAGAGTTCCAGGAGCTAATAAAGTCTTTAGCGCTAGAACTGAAAAGATACCAAATGTTGATGTTAACCTAGAGGACTATGGTTCTTTATATAGGCTAGCAAAGAATGGAAAAAAACCAGTAGTTAAAATTGTTGCTACATCTACAGAACACGGAGTTGTTCCTACTTTTAATACTATAGCTCAAATTAAAGGTGTTGAAAAGCCAAACGAATATGTTGTTTTATCTGCTCATTTTGACTCGTGGGATGGAGGCCAGGGTTCTACTGATAACGGTACAGGTACTTTGGTAATGTTAGAAGCTATGAGAATTCTAAAGAAAGCTTATCCAAATCCAAAGAGAACTATACTAGTTGGACATTGGGGTGGTGAAGAGCAAGGGCTGAACGGATCAAGAGCATTTGTTGAGGATTATCCAACAATTGTTGAAAATACTCAAGCAGTTTTTAATCAAGATAATGGGACAGGAAGAGTTGTTGATTTAAGTGGACAAGGATTTTTATATTCTTATGAGTTTTTGACGGATTGGTTGTCTGCTGTTCCAAGGGACATTACAAAGCATATTGAAACTGATTTTCCAGGTCTTCCTGGCGGAGGAGGTTCTGACTATGCATCTTTTGTAGCAGCTGGAGTTCCTGCATTTAGTTTGAGTTCTTTGAGCTGGGATTACGGAACCTTTACATGGCATACCAATCTAGATACGTATGATAAGGTGGTTTTTGATGATGTGAGAAGTAACGCAATTTTAACTGCAATACTTGCTTACAAGGCAAGTGAAGCGGCTGAGATGGTTTCTAGAGAAAAAAGAGTAATGCCCATCAATCCAAGAACTGGAAGAATTAGGGATTGGCCCTCAGTTAGAAAGCCAAACAGAGACGGATCAAACGCTAGATAAAGCTTTTAAAAATTTAGGGTTATAAATCGGAAAAGCAGGTATAAACCTACAACAGTCCAGATTATGACCCTATTTTTTTGATACCATTCAAACATAGACTTTATAATTTACTTTCTAATTTATGAATTATCTTTTTATGGTGATCGAAGTGAAATTTGAAAAAATGAAGTGTCATGTAAATATCCATTCTTCCGATAATAGCATGTCTAAAAATACCTTTGCTTAAAATTTCATCATTAAGAGTTTGAGTATACTCTAAAAAAGATTTTCTAGAATTAATCCAATCTTTTTTAAGTTCTTTGAAATCAAAATTTTCTGGAAAATTTTCAGTAACTATTGCAGGTCCTTTATAGCTAACACCAAGTTTTAAAAACGATTCAAGGATAAATGATTTTATTCTTGAAAGGATATTAACGCTAACAAGAGTATCAGGATATGATGTTTTGGTTCTTATATATTTCTCCGTTCCTTTTTCAGCAAGAATTAAATGATAAATATTTTCATTTATTGACCATTTTCCATCGATTAACTTTTGATTCAGCTGCTCATTGCTAAATTTTGATAATCTTTCAAGAAGTTTTTCAAGTTTATTATTTAAAACCTGAAATTCTAACTGTACTTTATTCATATTCTTTGAATATAATCAATTAATACCTCTTCAATAATTTTATGAGTGCCATCATATTCTATTAGGTCGTATTTAAGGCGATAGGAATTCAATAGTTTAGCAAATTTTGCTTTATTTTCCTCTGAGATAAATTCATCTTTTTTACCAACAATAAGTGTTGTTTTAAATTGATTCCATTTTTCTCTATTATTTTCAGATAAACAATCAATTGGAATATCGGCTCCCCACAAACCCAGAGAACTTATTTTAATAGTAGAATTCAAAATCCATCTACAAGCTGTTGCCCCACCCTGCGAAAACCCTAACACATGAATATCGATTGAATTCAAATCAATGTTTTTTGTACTTGATTCAAAAAGAGAATTTAAATAAGCTATATTATCATCAATGTCATCAAGTTTATCCTCTTTTGTTATCCAGCTTGCGCCTACTCTATCATAATTTTCACCAATGTAAAATCTGCTTAATGCCTCAGGAGATATAATAACAGTTTGATAATTTTCAAGGTTTTTGAATTTTTTAATAAAATATTGACTTAACATTCCATAACCATGAAAAACAAACCATATAGTTTTGGTTTGCTCTGAAATTTTACCTAACTGAAAATATCTTGCTTTTTTAGAGATTGAAATATTTTTTTTCTCCATTTAAAAATCTAAATATATAAATAAATAGAAATTGTAATTTTGAAATTAAATTTTAATTATGATAAAAATAGAAGATGTAGAAAAAGCCCAAAACCAGTGGGGCTCTGGAATTGTAAAGATAGGTCAGTTAAAAGATTCATTTAAAGAATGCAGAATGTATACTTTAGATTTCATTAATAATATGTACAATTTTGAAAATGGATCAGTACAATTCAAGCCCACAAAAGCAGCTGAAAAGCAATTTAGAAATGATATCCAGGGAGCACTATCTTATTTTATAGGATCTGATTCTGATTACTCTGAAGATGGAGGTTTTGCGATTAACCCTTGGACCCAAGTTGAGTTTCAAAATGATTCAATAAATATTTATGAATCAATGGCACTTGCAATGGGGAATTATTTCTTTACTGATTTAAAGGGTAATAAAACAAAGGTTGAGTATACATTTGCTTATGTAAAGAATGATTCAGAAGAATTAAAAATTATATTACATCATTCATCTTTACCTTTTTCAAATTAACTATGTTTAAAATAAAAAAGCTCATATTTCTATGAGCTTTTAAGTCATTTGTTTTAAGTTTTGTTTACTCTTTCTCTCCCCTTTTAAATTGGCTCCAAGAAACAACTTTTCCATCAACAATGTGATAGAATTCATAATAAACATTTCTAATATTTCCATCAACTGGCGATTCAAGTTCTTGAGTAAACTGTGCATTAACCCAGTCTCCTTCATCAACATTTGTTGAATCGTCATTATCAGAAGTCGTAGCTAAAGAAAATTTATAGTCAGTTGTCCATACATATTCAGCTTCACCCCATTCTTCAACTTCTTGCTGAATCATAGAAACAAATTCTTCACCTCCAACTGCAAATTTTCCATCAGCAAACCTCATTTCCGCATCGTCTGCGATATAAGATTTCACAGCTTCATAGTCAAGAGCTGCCCAAGCTTTATCAATGGCGTCAAAAACAACTAATCCGTTTTGTGATCCCATTTTAATCTCGACAATTCCGTTACCACCGTTCGATGGCACTTCACATTCGCAAGGTGCAGTCTCACATGCTGTAAGAATGATTAGTCCAAATAGTGTGTAAATAAAATTTTTCATATCTATTCTATAGGAGTTTCAGCTTTGGTTTGAACCCAACTAATTAATTGATCCCCTTCAATCTGATACCATTCAATTACTACTGAGTTATCTGAACCAGTAAATTGAGCATTAACCCATTCGCCTTTTTCATTCCAATTATCATCTTCGGTTTTTGTAGGATAAACTGCGAAAGCATAATCTGTATTCCACTCCCAAGGAATACCATTTGCTAAGTCTTCTTGATAGGACTGTTCAACTTTTGCAACAAAATCTTCTCCATTAGTAACAACTGTTCCATCAAAGAATCTGTAATTACCTTCATCAGCTATATGAGCTTTCATTGTTTCGTAATCTCTAGCTAACCATGCTGCATCAATTTTTTTGAAAACATCTACAGTTGATTCTGAACCTATATTAACAGATTGCCCAGGCGCAACAAATCCATTAGATGTATTTGGACATTCACATGGCACATTAGTTTCACATGATGTAATTAATAATATCCCAAAAAGGGCATAAATAATATTTTTCATAAGTAATTTATTTAACTAAAAGATATTTATTTTTAAACTTTTAAAAAAATTTTTCTTTTGTAAAGCTGATAAATTAACAAATAGATAACAAAAGTGTAAAAAATAGCCCAATCTAGTGAGACGAATTTAGGTGGTAGACCTAAGCCAATTCCAGTGTCCATCCAGAATTTTTGAAATCCTACACCATTAATTACTGGAATTTGAAAAAGTCTCCATACAATTCCATGTAGTACATAAGCGGTAATGGCATTTGATCCGAATACCAGGCCTATTTTAATATTACTAGTATAATTTTTTTCATCAATAAGCCAAGTTGAAATTGCAAGTATAATCATTGCAAGCCCCGAGCTATAAAGCACATAAGAACTTGTCCATATATGTTTATTGATTGGAAATATATAGTCCCAAAAATATCCTATAATTAGAATAATTGACCCCCAAAAAAATAAACTAATAATTTTATCTTTTAATGAGTTTGCCTTATTTAAAATTATCGTTCCGCTAAGCATCCCACTAATTCCTGATGCAATGGCTGGAATGATACTATAAAAACCTTCAGGGTCCCAACTCCCTTGATACATTCTTCCTGGGACTATAAAACTATCAATCCATGCGGCAAGATTATTCCCAGGCTCAAGAGTTCCTGCAATATTTCCATTAAATGGAATAAACATCATTGTAATCCAGTAAAATACAAGTAATCCGACCCCAATTTTCAATTGACTTTTAAAATTGGTATTTAAAAATATCAAAGCGCAAATAAAGTATACAATAGCGATTCTTTGCAGCACACCAACAACTCTTAAGTTTTCAAAATCAAATTTTGGGAATAGAGCTAAAAAAATTCCAAGCAAGAATATAATTACAGATCTTTTAAAAATTTTAGTGTATAAATTTAAGCCACCATTTTTTCTTTTTGAAAGAGATAGAGAAATTGAAACACCTACTATAAATAAAAAGAATGGGAAAACCAGATCAGTTGGTGTTGCCCCATTCCACTCAGCATGCCTTAATGGAGCATAAACATTAGACCAGCTACCTGGATCATTAACGATGATCATAGCAGCAATTGTTAGCCCTCTAAAAAAATCTAAAGACAATAATCTTTTCATTTTCCTATACCTAACAGATCGTTAATATCATTTTCCTCAGATTCTGATTTTTCAGGCTGAACTTTTGAACAATCCAGTTCAATAGTCAAGTTTTCAGGTTCTTCAAAATCTTCCTTTGAAACACCTAGTTCTTCATCTTCATAGCATTTTTTCATGAACAAACCCCATATGGGCAATGACATAGTAGCACCTTGACCAAAAGCAATTTCTTCAAAATGGATTGATCTGTCTTCGCCACCGACCCACACTCCTGTAACTAAGTTAGGAACCATGCCTATAAACCATCCGTCACTTTGATTTTGAGTAGTTCCTGTTTTACCTGCAATTGCATTGTCAAATTTATATGGGTACCCAGAGACTACATTTTTATAAACATAATTTCTTTCATCTTCAGGAATGTCATGCCTTAATCTCGCACCGGATCCAAATTTTGTAACTCCTTCTAGTAATTTTAAGGTTACATAAGAGGATTCCTCACTCAATACATCTTTAGTTTCAGGAGTTGACTGGAAAACAATTTTTCCATTTCTGTCTTCAATTTTTGTGACCATAATTGGCTTAACATAAATCCCTTTATTAGCAAAAGCTCCATAAGCACCAACCATTTCATATACACTTAAATCTGGTGTTCCTAATGCTATAGCTGGAACGTTTGGAATATTTGATGAAACTCCTAAATTTCTAGCTAAATCTGCAACAGGTCTTGGGCCAACCCTATCAATAAGTTGTGCACTGATAGTATTCTTCGAATTTGCCAAAGCATTACTTAAAGTCCTCATACCACCATATTTATCACTTGAGTTTGTTGGGCACCATGGATCTGGATTACCGTACTTATAGGGCTCAATACAATGTATAGCATCTGGGAGCATATCACAAGGAGATAACTTTAGTTGATCAATTGCAGTAGCATACAAAAAAGGCTTAAATGTTGACCCTATTTGCCTTTTACTTTGCATTACATGATCATATTGAAAATTCCTATAATTAATTCCTCCAACCCAAGCCATTACATGACCATTTTTAGGGTTCATTGACATCATACCAGCTTGTAAAAAATGTTTGTAATAGCGTATTGAGTCAATAGGCGCCATTACAGTATCAATATCACCCTCCCATGAAAAAATACTCATTTCAGTAGGAACATTAAAGATGTCTTCAATTTCATCTGCAGACTTTCCAGAAAGCTTAGCCTTTCTCCATCTTTCAGATCGTCTCATAGTTCTTTTCATTATGCTTTCTTCTTCATCTTCATCTAAATCTCTAAATGGAGCAGTTGATAAAGTATCATTCTGAATAAAAAATTCTTTTTGAAGGTTTTTCATATGCTCTGTAACTGATTCCTCAGCATACTTCTGCATTTTCGAATTGATAGTAGTATATATTTTTAGACCATCGGAATACAAATTATATTTTGAACCATCAGCTTTTAAATTATTATAGGTCCAATCTTTCATAAATCCTCTCAAATATGATCTAAAATATGTTGCTAGTCCTTGTCTATGAGATTGAGGTGTGTAATTTAATTCCAATGGAATTTTTTGAAGAGAATCCTTTTCATTTTCGCTAATGTATTTGTTTTTTGCCATTTGCATCAAAACCAAATCTCTTCTGTTTTTTGTTATTTCAGATCTTCGTAATGGATCATACAATGATGAGTTTTGAAGCATTCCAATTAACATGGCTGATTCTTCAATTTTCAAATCGATAGGCTCTTTTGAAAAATATATATTTGATGCAGACTTTATTCCATCACCATAGTACCCAAAATCATAAATGTTAAGATACATAGTAATTATTTCTTCTTTAGTATATTGTTTTTCGAGCTCTACAGCTATAACCCATTCCTTGATTTTTTGACCAACAGCTTGAATGATATTTCTAGATCGAACACCAACAAATAATTGCCTTGCCAATTGCTGGGATATAGTACTTGCACCGCCTCTAGTATTTAGAAAAACAATTGCTCTTAAAGTTGCTTTTAAATCTATTCCTGGGTGACTGTAAAATCTTTCATCTTCAGTTGCAATTAAAGCTTCAACAGTTTTGGTATTAATATCTTCATATTTAATTGGAGTTCTATTGTCATTAAAATAATATTTTCCTAAGACCTCATTATCAGATGATATGATTTCTGATGCGAAATTGGTTTTTGGATTTTCGAGTTGACGGAAGTCGGGCATTTCACCAAACTTTCCGATGGAAGCTAAATAGAACAATCCATACATTGAAATTACTCCAACTGAAAAGATGAACCAAAATAATATTATTTGAAATCTATATTTTTTCATTGTTTAATTATTCAGCTAGTAATCCAACGCTTATAATTCCTTTTAGACTTTTAATAGCAGTTGAACTATTAGCAGGCCTAATGGCATGTTTGAGTTCCACACTTACTGAATCTTGACCAAAATTAATGTTATCCTTTAATATAAAAGAATAGTTTTTAACACTTAAGCTGTTAGTTTTAAAAATATCAATGCCCTCGTCCTCAAAATTTATATTTAAAGTATCGGTAAGCAACTTGTCTTCAAACTTAATTTTTGAAATCAAATAAATATTTGAGAAAGGATAAGCCTTATCATTCCTAATTAAAACTTTTAACTTTGATTGAGAATTTTTTGGCAAAAAATTAAATTTTAAACTTTCATCCTTTTCCCATCCATCATTTACATTTTTAAATTCTAAATAATAGAAATCACTAGAGTTACATCCAGCAATTATTGTAAAACAAATAGTAAATAAAACCTTACACAAATGATTTCTCATAATCTTTTTCTTCTTTGAAAACCACGAAGTCATCTAGGTTAGAAATGCTTTTCCCTTTTTCATTCATAGAAACCAGCTTTTTTACATTGTCAACATTTATTTCATACCAATCAATACTTTCATTTTTATATGAAAACCACATTGATTTTTTAAAAATGTCTAATTTTTGACATACTGCTATTCCTCTGTCAGTTTTAATTTTTGTTTTAGGGCTTGGAAATTCTGCAAGAGCTTCTTGATATTGGTCTAATTCAAAATTTAGACAACATTTTAATTTACCACATTGACCAGCAATTTTTTGAGGATTTAATGATAACTGTTGGTATCTTGCTGCTGAGGTTGTAACTACTCTGAAATCTGTTAGCCAGGTTGAGCAACATAATTCTCTTCCACAAGATCCAATTCCGCCTAAGCGCGAAGCTTCTTCTCTCAATCCGATCTGTTTCATTTCAACTTTAATGCTAAATTCTCTAGCTAGATCTATAATTAATTTCCTAAAATCAACCCTATCTGATGCAGTATAATAAAATATTGCTTTTTTCCCATCGGCTTGAAATTCTACATCAGAAATTTTCATTGAAAGAGTTAATCTCAAGGCTATTTCTCTAGACTTAATTTTAACCTCTTCTTCTTTATTTCTATAGTTTACCCATTTATCAATTTCATCTTGATCAGGTTTCTTTAAAATCTTTAAAAATTCATACTTATTAATATCAATTTTTTTCTTTTTTAATTGAACTGGAATCAAACCACCTTTTAATGTTATATGTCCAAGATCATAACCGATTGAACTTTCCACTACAACAGCATCACCAATACTTAATGAATCTATTTCATTATTTACATAGTAATCTTTTCTTCCATTTTTGAACCTAACTTCAAAAATATTTTGAGAACTATCACCTAAAGGATCCAAATTAGTAAGCCAATCAAAAACATTTAATTTATTGCAGCCATCTGTTCCGCAGACACCATTATTTTTACAACCTTTTGGATTTCCTGATTTTGTATTGCAGCTACCACAGCTCATGTAATAAAGCTATTAAATTTTATTGAGGGGTTTTTCTTTAAACCTTCCTTTTTTGAAGATTTTATTGCTGTTTTTCTTTCCTCTTTTGAGTTCCTTTTGCTTTTCTATTGGAAGCGAGTAAATTTCAGAACATTCAATACTACAACACCCATCATATTTCTTTGCACAACTATCACATTGAATAAATAATAGGTGACAAGCTTCATTATTACAATTAACATGTTCATCACATTTATCTCCACATTGATGACAATTAGAAATGATATCGCCTGATATTCTTTCACTCATACGATTATCAAAAACAAAATTTTTACCTAAAAACTTATTTTCAAGATTATGTTCTTTAACCTGTCGAGTATATTCTATAATACCTCCATTTAACTGATAAACATTTTTATATCCTTTATTTATTAAGTATGCACTTGCTTTTTCACATCTAATTCCCCCAGTACAATACATTAATATGTTTTTGTTCTCTTTAGAAGAATTATATTTTTTTTCAATAATTGGTAAAGATTCTCTAAACGTATCAACATCAGGTAATTGAGCTCCTTTGAAATGACCAATCTCACTTTCATAATGATTCCTCATATCGATTGTTATGGTGTTTTTATCCTCGAGAAGTTTATTAAAATTATCAGCATCTACATGAACTCCATTTTTATTCAAATCATATTCAACATCTTTCAAGCCATCAGCAACAATTTTATCTCTGAGCTTAATTTTTAATTTTAAAAATGCTTCGTTATCATGTTCAATAGCAATATTAAGTCTAACGTTTTTCAAAAAAGAAATTCCATCAATTACTTTCTTTAATTCTGTAATAAATTTTGATGGTAAAGAGAGTTGTGCATTAATCCCCTCATTGGCTATATAGATTCTTCCTAAAACATCAATTTTATTTAATTCAATAAATAAAAAATTTCTAAAAATTTCTGGATTTTTTATTAAGTGATATTTATAAAATGACAAGGTTAATCGTTTGTCACCAGCTCTTTTTATTAGCTCTGCTCTTTCTTTTTTACTTAGCGTGTTATAAAGTTGCATTAGACTATAAATATATTGCAAATGTAAGCCATTTAGAATAGTGCTTTTTATAAATAAAATTGTATTTTTAATTATATCAAATTTTTAAAATTTCCAAATGAGTTCAGATAAAGATTCAAAGCTAAAAGCACTACAATTAACCCTTGATAGATTAGATAAGACATACGGTAAAGGCACTGTAATGAAAATGGGAGATGCTGTTCAAGAAGATATAGAATTTATATCATCAGGTTCCATTGGCTTAGACTATGCTTTAGGCATTGGAGGATATCCAAGAGGAAGAGTTGTTGAAATATATGGGCCTGAATCATCTGGAAAAACAACCCTAACTCTACACGCTATTGCAGAATGTCAAAAGGCTGGGGGTATTGCTGCTTTTATCGATGCTGAACATGCTTTTGACAGATTTTATGCTCAGAATCTAGGAGTCAATATTGATGAATTGATAATTTCACAACCAGACCATGGTGAACAAGCTCTCGAAATTGCTGATAATTTAATAAGATCTGGAGCAGTTGATATTATTGTAATTGATTCAGTAGCAGCACTTACACCAAAAAGTGAAATTGAAGGAGAAATGGGAGACTCTAAAATGGGTCTTCATGCAAGGCTTATGTCCCAGGCTCTTAGGAAATTAACTTCAACAATAAGTAAAACAAACTGTACTGTTTTCTTTATAAATCAATTAAGAGAAAAAATTGGTGTTATGTTCGGAAACCCTGAAACAACAACTGGTGGAAATGCTCTTAAGTTTTATGCGTCTGTTAGACTTGATATCAGAAGATCTACTCAATTAAAAGATTCAAATGGAAATGCAATGGGTAATAAAACAAGAGTTAAAGTTGTTAAGAATAAGGTTGCTCCTCCGTTTAAAGTTTGTGAATTTGATATTATGTATGGAGAAGGAATTTCAAAAGTTGGAGAAATTTTAGATATAGGAACTCAGGCGGGAATAGTAGACAAAAGTGGTTCATGGTTTAGTTATGGAGACACAAAATTGGGTCAAGGTCGAGATGCCGTTAAGAATTTATTGAAGGATAATCCAGAGTTATGCGATGAGCTTGAAGGTAAAATTTCGGAAACTCTTAACTCGTCTGATTAATTTCAGCTTTTAAATCATTATAAATTATATCGAAAACTTTTTGTTTTAAGCCAGGCACATCTTTTTTACTCAAGCCTTTGGTTTCAATGAAATTGTGAACATTTGCTCTTAATGCACCTGGACTTCCTACAAAGTGATCATAGGCAAAAAAATAAGGGAACTTTTTTTCACAATCCAAAAATGTCATTGGGACAATTGGTATTTGAAATTCAACAGCTAAACTAAAGGCTCCATTTTTAAATTGGTCAAGTATTATTGATGGTTCAGGAACACCACCTTCAGGGAAAATACAAACTGATAATCCTTTATCTAATCTTTTCTTAGATTTTTCATAAACTCTTTTTCTGCTTTCAGGGCTTGATCGATCAACAAGTATAGCAACTCTTCTATACAAATAACCAAAAATTGGAATTTTTTCAAGCTCTTTTTTACCAACAAACACTACGGGATATTTTGCAATAGAAAGCATAAGCATAATATCAATCATGCTTTTGTGGTTAGCAACTAGCATGTAGCTTTTCCCTTTAACTAAAGGCTCTTTCATTTTTAATTTTGGATAAAACCCCATGCCATACATTATTATATTTGACCATATATTTCTTGCAAACCAATAGAAATATGGATAGTAACTTTCTTTAATTGAAAGAATTAAAAAGAAGGGTAAGCAGATTACTATACCAACAAATGACAAAATATAAAACCACACATTCCAAATTGAAATGAAAAGAATTTTAATTGGTTTAAACACATGCCAAAAATAAGTAATTGTATTTAATCTTATAAAACCATTACTTTTGTAGTAGATGTCAAGAATACTCACTGGAATACAAAGTACAGGAACTCCACATTTGGGTAATATTTTGGGAGCAATAATACCTGCAATTCAAGAATCTAAAGCTTCCAATGATTCATATCTTTTTATTGCAGATTTGCATTCAATGACTCAAATTAAAGATGGAGAATTATTAAAGGAAAATACATATGCAACTGCTGCAGCTTGGCTAGCTTTTGGACTAGACCATAACAAAACAGTTTTTTACAAACAATCCGACGTAGCAATTACAACTGAGTTAGCGTGGATTCTTTCAACATACTTTCCATATCAAAGACTCACATTAGCACATTCTTTTAAAGACAAATCAAATGATCTTAAAGATGTGAATGTCGGGTTGTTTACATACCCAATGCTAATGGCTGCTGATATTTTACTTTATGATGCTAACTACGTGCCAGTTGGAAAAGATCAGCTACAACACTTAGAAATTACAAGAGATGTTGCTATTAAATTCAATAATAAGCATGGTGAAACATTTGTAATACCTGAAGCAAAAGTTAATGAATCAACCAAGTATGTTACTGGAACTAATGGAGAAAAAATGAGTAAGTCAAAAGGAAATATTATTGATATTTTTCTTCCTGAAAAGCAGTTAAAAAAACAGATAATGTCAATCCAAACTGACAGTACATCGCTTGAAGAGCCAAAGGAATTTCAAAACTGTAATGTTTTCAAAATATTTAACCTTATTGCTGATGAGAACCAAGCTAATGAAATGAAAAATAAATATCAGAATGGAGGATATGGATATGGACATGCAAAGACTGATTTATATAATTTAATACTTGAAAAATTTAAAGACAATAGATCAAAATTTAACTATTTAATGTCTAATAAAAAAGAAATCGATTTTATTCTTGGTGAGGGTGCA
>OCZA010000340.1_pt1 | contig 16596 bp, 7 predicted proteins | sample 1539021 | NCBI WGS metagenome assembly OCZA01 (sample SAMEA2619376, study PRJEB22493) | marine metagenome | biome: marine biome (ENVO:00000447); feature: surface water layer (ENVO:00002042); material: "saline water (ENVO:00002010), including plankton (ENVO:xxxxxxxx)" | depth 5 m | reverse complement strand
AAAAGAGCAACTCCATTGCCCGGTTTTCCACGGTCATGGTCCGGAATTGTAGGCGTTCCAATCAACGACGGAATCTCAACATCGAGTCCCCATACTGCGTGTTGTGCAATCTCGACAAAATTCGATTGCATCAACAAATCGCGAGGAGGATACCCACAAATGGCTAATTCTGTACTGACGGTTGCAACCGCTCCAGAAGCGGCCGCAGTTCGAATAAATCGTTCAAGACGTTGCGCATTTCCAGCGATGTCGCCCACGGTTGGGTTGAGTTGAAGCAGTGCAATGATGCTCCCATCTTGCTCGCCCATGACCACCCCACGTGGTCGGGTTTCATAGAAATGATGCATCATTTGTATTGCAGGATTTCGCCGTTTGCATCTTTGTACCACCAGCTACCGTCCTGTTGATTTTGCCACCACCAAATACCATCGGAACCTTGCGTCCAACCATCAGCGGTTGTTGCTTGAGCGGTTGATGCAGGCTGAACGCTTGCGGTTTCGACTGGTGCTGAGTCGTTGATTGGTTCATTCAAGGCCAGATCGTCATCTTCATCGACGTAATCGTCCTCATCTTCGTCAAGATAGTCTGAATATTCGTCCCACTCGTATTCAGATTTTGCACCTCGGCGCACCGTTGCATTGCGGGCCATCAGCAGCAAAGCGAGAATGATTGAGAGGCCGAGGAGTGCACCAATCGCTCCGAGAACTGGGTTCACATCCCCAAACACTGCCTCGGTGAAGGAGGGGTCACTTTGCGGACGAACATCGACCGACGGACCAATACCGGTTGCACCGCTATCAAGAACAACTTCAATCCACTGCAACCCTTGTTGCTCTGGAGCCCAATCGATGAGAATTGTTCCGAGGCCTTTCTCTGCGACGTCAATTTCCGTCTGACGTAGGATTTCAGATGTACCGTCTGCACGAACAACGGAGATGGTTGCGGAAGTGGTTCCGTCCAAGTCACCTACGTTCTTTACGAAGATCTGCACGGCAGTTGAATCACCGGTTTGGAGATTCAATCGAGAGTATTCCATGGCTGGTGTGTCCAATTCAAATTTCGGTTGTCGCCATTGCATTAACCAAGAGGTAACGGCGTTCCCTGCTGATTGCCCTTCTCCTCCAAGAACAAGGTTTCCTGCAAGGTCTCGGCCTTCAATGAGCACATAGACCGTAAATCGATCAATCAGCATATCATCGGTGATAACACTCAAGTCCATGGTACCTGTTCCGATGAGATTCAGGCCACTGATTTCCGTTCCTTGCAGAAGGAATGGGCTGTCACCTCCTCGGATGAACTCGCCTGTTACGGTGTCTTCGACCCACCAAGCAAGCCGGAGAGATTCAAAATCGATTCCTCCTTCCTCAGAAAGTACAATCGTTACTTCGTGCTCCTCTGCTGTAAGAACCGACCCAGGACGAGGCGTCTGCACCTCTTGCGGCTCTGGACCAAGCCCATCAACAATCATCCATTTGACTGAGGATTCTTTCTCCGTTGCATCCACACCTTGTGGAGGTAAACATCCAACCGACCATGTAAGTGGAATGGTTCCTGATGTTGGTGGCGATTGAAGTTCAACGTTCCAAATACCATCGTAGGTCTCAGCCGTGTAGGTTTGTCCTGCAAACATAACTTCTACACTGCAATTGAAGTTGGGTATGGTTTCGGTTGTTTCAAACATCAAACCGCCAGTCAATTCAAACGGTGAGGTTGGAGGCAACCTTGCCCCGTCTTCAAGAACCGTTCCTTGTGTAAGAACCAACGAGACAGATTCTTGAGGAATCATCAATGCGGGTGAGAATCGCCAGCGAAGAGCGGGGAAAGTCTGGAGGACTTCTTGTCCGGCTCGGTCAATAATTTTGACACTGGGCTCTCGGAACGTTTCGCCGAGATCCGGCGTCGTCCAAGCCAGCTCCAGCTCTGTTACCAATCTTGTTTCCTTTTCATATGGTCCAGCTGTGGTTCCATCCAGTGCAAGCATATTGCAGTCATGGATGATGAGGTGAACGCTGTTTGAAACACACGAATCGGTTCTGAAATCCCACGTAAAGGAAAGCGGGGAAGTCAAAATATTCGATGCGAGTTGGATTTCGACCGTGGTTAGATCCGATGCACCGTTTGGCTCGGTCATATCAACACGCATCGTGTATGCTTGGCTTGGGTGAAGCCACGGCTTCGCCCCACCATTCCACGACATTGCAGTTGCGGACAGAGTTGGGGGTCCGTCAGGACCAATTTGATACATGAACAAATGTTCACCATCTTCACCTGTGCCTGCGTCTTCCAAGGGCTGTCCAGAAGCATCTGAACCGACCAAGTATCCTGCGACCTTCTGGCCTTGCGACCCCATCGAGTCATCAAATAAGAGTGTGTAGAGACCGGTTGAGAGGCTCAAATCGGTTGGAATGATGAGCGAACGGGGTTTGTATTCATCCGCACTTGGCCATCCGTTGAGATCTACATCGTCCAGCCATTCTCTCCACAACATGACCTGAACGTCCGATGGAAGCAGCACTGGATCAAGAATCTGGAACTGAACTGTTTGGCTCGTCGATGCGAGTCGGTGGTCGTACCATTCGACGGACGATGCGATGACAGCCGGTGCCGTTGGATCGATCTTGAACGTTCGAGTGTACTCTGATCCCGCAACGATATCACCGCCATTGAGAGGAAGGACACGAACAGTCCACGTCAAATCTCCAAAGGAGTATGGTGCAACGTCAGAAACATTCCACGTATCAACATCGAGACTTGTCGTGTTGGCGACCATTGTGCTTCCTTGCCAAAGTTGAACCTCAGCATCTCCATCAGCAAACGCATCGATTCCCTCAACACCTTCGTAGCCAACATCGATTGAGAAATTCAATCCTCCACCTGCGGCAAGATATTCTGTTGATGGGTCAATAAGTCCGTTGTCATCGCTAATTTCGACAGATTTGATGACCAAATCGTTCTCGAAGGCTTGTCCGCCACCGACACCACTCCACATGTATTGACCAGGCCGAGAAATGACATCGTTATCAAGGACAACACGCATTTTAGCTGTCAACAAATCCTCATCATCCCACCCTTGTTCAACTCGGAATTTTACGGTGATGTCGCTCACAGTTGCCGAGACTGTTGCGATGCTGAGTGACTCTGTAGGATGGAGCTCCACCAGCGAGCTATCACCTTGGCCGAGCGCAGCGCCACCGCCTGTTGGTTGGAGCCAAGTAGCATGGTTGTTTTGGCCTTGTACGTCCAATCGGACCAAGGAGATTGAGCGTGCGGCGTCAACATCGAATGGTGCTGTAAAAGACAGCCATCGTTGCGAAGGCGTGAGTGGATTGGAAGCGTTTTCCATGGACACAGGGTAGTATACAGCGACTTCGTCACTGAATTCCATATCTGTTGCTTCAACGATCAACTTACCGTTGGAAAGACCGGAGAATGGGAATTCAATGGATAGAGAGGGAACAGGCGTACGGTACGCTGAGTTCGCAGCCATGACAAGCGGTGATTGTTGGTTTGCGGAGATTGTTGCTAGCGTTGCGTATGGAGCAGCAAGATTGGAGAAGGTTGCGATTCCATTTCCATACACTTCCATTTCAACAAGAGCAAAACCTTGACCCATGTTGTTTAACAATGCACCCTGGCTACCAAGCGTCGTTTTGAGGAGCGATTGTTCGGACGCATTGAGTTCGAGGCGATAAACGGTCACGTTGTCAAGCGTCTTTGTGAGGACAGTTGATCCTCCGATGCGCAAAGACATGCCCGTCATGTTTCCATTTTCGCTTGTCATGGAGACTCCAAATTGCTCGAGATTTGTTGCCGGTATCCACGCTGAAGCCTCAGCAAGTCCGGAAAATCCAAACGATGCTTTGTGGGATTTTTCACCGGTCGAGAAATGATCCTGAAAGCCCCATGAACCGATTCTGACATCGGGATCGCCCCATTCCAAGAGATCATCTCCGTCGAGGTCCAACATTGGCGAGTGCACTCGCTGACCTGTTGACATCGTCACCTGAACCTCATCGAGCAGGGCGGGTTGAGATGTATTGTGCATAAACATGAATTGGAAAGCATGCTCATTCGGAGAAAGAATACCGGAATATGGTAGAGAAATCGGAGTCCAAGGTTCGGATTCAGCGTGGCGAACAAAGGAATCAAAATCTTGCAATACCGCTGCAATTTGATAACCCGCAAGTGGGGAATTGCTGGTGTACCAAGGTGAGTGAACCGTTCCGTTCGCAAAGGATGAAATTGCGCCAGCAAGGTATGTGCTGTTGTTGAGCGACCATCCTCTCAATGTTGGATCCGTCGAAAAGCTGTCTTTGGCCAAGCCACCAGCAGAGATTGATTCGACCGAGGGCATTGAATTGCTGTCCAACCCCTCAAACATGAGACGAAGTCGTAGAGATCCGTAATGTTCCCAATCGACTGCATCGAGGTGTACGGTCGTACCTTCAATGGATTCGAACCCAGAGATATTGTCTCCTGTTTGTGCATCGATGAGGGTCCAATGCAGCGTTGAACCCATGGGCAGATTTGCGTTGATGTGCATTGGCGCATACGGCCCTTCAGCCAATGAGAAACTGTTGGAAGTATTGTATCCAAACGTTGGGCTTGTCCATGAAGTAACAGGCGGTAGGACGACTTTGACATCGTCGATAAACCAATAGTCACAGCATGTGCCACTTCCGGTCGTTTGTTGAATTCGGAACTGTGAGGTGGAGTGCAGGGCTGCTGCTGGAAGCGTGGTTGCGTATTGGAAATTACTGGTTTGTGTTCCGCCACCTTGGAAGGTGTGGAACACAGTCCATTGCCCAGTTGCGGTTTTGTACAGGAACTGGAGATTCTCGCTGGAATCTGGGGTTTCTCCACACCCTGAACGCCCTTCGTGAACCCATGCATGGAAGGGAATTGTGGAACGTCCGGCTAAATTTGTTGTCGGCGACGTAGCATACTCGGGTGTCGTGCTGGCTTGGGTCTTGATGGATCCTCCACTCGATCCGTTGTAACCGCAAGCATTGCTTGTGTATGGCCCAACATACGTCGATGAAGAGACAGTCCAACCTTGGAGTCCGTTGTTAAAATCATAGCCTGGAGCCGACCCGTCTCCGCTTAAAACACCAGATTGAGCGAATGTGTTGTTATGCGTAGCATCCACATGGTTCCAAGAAGCATCCCCTTCCCATAGCAAGGTTTGAGAATTTGCCATGGTCGCTGATTGTACGGCCAAATCGAGTGAAGTAATTGCTCCAGTCGATGATGGCACATCAAGCATAAACGGAGATTGGCTTCCTTGACCGGGCCGCACGTCGACTGTCACAGGGGTGCCCTCAGTGACAAAGTTAGGCTTTTGCATCTCATCCAAAAGTAAACCAGGAGCAGGTGGGACCAACGCCATGTACGGCCCCATGACAAACAAAAGCAACACCAAGAAGGCAACGCTCCGCCCCTTGTATGAGTCGGCCATAGTCTTGCCTAGTTTTCAAAGGACTTGAATGTGTCAGTGCTTTCTACTGCGATGATTGAAGGGAGAGATTGAAAACAAAGGCGCATTTCGCAGGTCATGGTTCGACCAAGCCCTGCAGGCGACTTGGATGCTGTTGCTCTTGAAACAGCGCTGCTTGAAACGTGGAAGAACGAAGAAACGTTCCAACAGTCCATTGGCTCAAACAGGGACGGTGCTCCTTTCATTTTCCTTGAGGGCCCCCCCACCGCCAACGGGAAACCGGGGATTCATCACGTCGTTGCACGCGCCTACAAGGATCTCGTTTGCCGATGGAAATCAATGGAAGGGTTTCTTGTTGAGCGCAAAGGTGGCTGGGATACACACGGGCTCCCTGTCGAAATCGAAGTGCAAAAACGAATGGACCTCATGAGCAATGAAGCGATTGAAAACTTTGGGATGCAAGCGTTCAATGACGCATGCAGAGAAAGCGTTTGGACCTATGAAAGTGCATGGCGTGAAATGACGGAGCGCATGGCATATTGGGTTGATTTGGACAACCCATATGTGACGCTTCACAACGACTACGTTGAATCATGTTGGTGGGCACTCAAGCAGATGTTTGACAAGGACCTGCTGTACAGAGGTCACAAAGTCTTGCCGTACTGCCCGCAAACCGGAACATCCTACTCCAGCCATGAAGTTGCCCTCGGATACAAAGAGGTTGAGGAACCTTCAGTCTATGTTAAATTCAAGTTGATGGATGATTCAGCATCGATTCTTGCTTGGACGACCACACCTTGGACCCTTCCAGGCAACGTCGGACTCGCCGTTGGTCCGGATGTAACCTATGCACGCTGCCGTGTGCGCGAGGAACCGGACGGTTGGCATGGACGAGGTGGTGCATCGGTTGGCGAGGAGCTGATCCTGGCAAAGGATTTGATGGGGGAAGTCCTTCGTCATCACGTCGATGTTATCGAGGAAATTCAAGGTTCTGAACTCGTTGGAAAATCCTACGAACCACTCTTTCCAGATGCCGTTCCCCGTGGCGAATCCACCACAGCATGGACGGTCCTATCTGCTGATTGGGTCACCACAACGGACGGAACCGGTGTTGTACACACAGCCGTAATGTACGGTGAAGACGATTACAATCTTGGAATGGAAGTCGGTTTACCAGCCTATCATACCGTTACCATGGAAGGAAATTTTGTTGACGGAGTACACCCGCAACTCGATGGCCATTACGTCAAGTCTTGCGACGATGCGGTCATGGAAATTCTCGTTGGTCGGAACGAAGCAATTGCGTCCGGCCTTCTCTATCGAGAGAAGAGTTATCTCCACGATTACCCACATTGTTGGCGAACCGATCATCCACTCCTCTACTATGCCATGGACTCATGGTTCGTTCGAATGACTGCCGTGAAAGAACGTCTTCTTGAATTCAACGATGGCGTGGAATGGGCACCGGATTGGGTCGGTGAAGGTCGATTTGGCGAATGGCTCCGCAACGTCAAGGATTGGGCTATATCGAGGGAACGCTACTGGGGTACACCTCTACCGGTTTGGAGAGACGAAGACGGGAACATGAAGTGCATTGGTTCAATCGCAGAATTACAAGAAGAGGTTGCAAAAGCGAACGCCGCAGGTTATGATAATCCAGAGTGTCCTGACGATGTCGATTTGCATCGTCCAGTTGTCGATGCGTTCACGCTTATTTCAGACGATGGGAAGCCAATGCAAAGGGAACCTTTTGTCATGGATTGCTGGTTTGATTCGGGATGTGCTCCTTTCGCCCAGTGGCATCATCCGTTCGATGAAAACAAAACGTTTGACTCATCGTTCCCCGTTGATTACATCTGCGAAGGTGTCGATCAAACTCGTGGTTGGTTCTACACTCTACTCGCGGTCTCAACAACCGTCTTTGATTCGCCTGCCTACAAACGATGCCTGTCGCTTGGTTTGATTCTAGATGCTGAAGGTAAGAAGATGTCGAAGTCGAGAGGAAACATCGTCGACCCGTGGGATCACTTTAACCGAGAAGGTGCTGATGCAACACGGTGGTACATGGTGACAGCAGGAGCTCCCTGGAATCCCCTAAAATTCGACTCCAATGGCGTTCGTGAAACCTATGCAAAAATGTTCCTTACACTGTGGAATGTCTACCGTTTCCATGCCGATTATGCTGCCTTGGATTCGTTTGATCCCTCCACTACTCAGTCAAGCGTTGAACAACGTCCACGTCTCGATCGCTGGATTCTTTCCAAACTTCATTCCACAGCGAAAGCATATCACGATGGGTTCGCAAACTGGAATTTCCACAAAGCGTGTCGAGAACTTGAGGATTTCATTGTCAACGATTTGTCGAATTGGTACGTTCGTCGAAGTCGCCGAAGACTATGGGAAGAAGCTGATTCAGGTGACAAACTCGCATGTCAACACACATTGCATGAAATCCTCGTGACGCTTTGCAGGCTCATCGCACCTGTCAGCCCATTTATGGTCGACACGATTCATCGCAACCTGACTGGAGAAACCGTTCATACGGCATCTTGGCCTCTTGGGACGCCCGGCTCAACAAAGGGAGCTACCGCTGATTCTTGGAACGAAGACCTTGTCGAAGCAACGGCTGAACTACCCCCACAGGATCTTGATTTGGAACGGGAGATGGAACTGGTTCGCGAACTCGCGGAGACTGGGCGTCGAATTCGCATCGATGCCCAACGCCGACAACGTCTACCATGTGCAGAAGGTTGGATTGTTGCTGGACCTGATTTGCAGCCCTATCACGACTTGTTGTGTGAGGAATTGAACGTGGAGGGCATATCCGTCGAAACCGACCTCGACCGTTTCCAACAAGTCGAATTGGCAGTAAATTTCAGAGCCCTTGCTCCTCGAGCCAAGGGTGATGTCAACGCGATTGCAAGTCAAATCAAAAATCACCCTGACCAGGAATCGCTCCTTGCTGAAATCCAAAACGGTTCGTGCACCATCATGGGCGTGGAGATCTTAGTGTCCGACATCGAAGTCCGACGAGCGGAACGCGAAGGATATGCAGCCGCTACCATCACGATTGGTGAATCAGATGATGCATCGCACGTTAGCTTGGTGCTTGACATGCAGGACACACCTCACCTTCTATCGAAGGGACTTGCGCGAGACATTACACGTCGAATTCAATCCAAACGAAAGGACATGGATTTGGAAATTGAAGCCATGATCGATGTTGAGGTTTGGATGAAAGACGCCCCTGAATTGTTCGCAGAAGATCAGACTTGGATTGCAAAGGAGACTCGATCGTCTGGAATTGTATTCAATGTTGATGAGGCTCCATCCAACATCGAAGCCTTCGACGTCGATGGCGCACAGATCGCATATCGCGTTCACAAGGTGTGAGGCGAAAGCATGCGAGTGATTTCGCTCGTGCCAAGCCTTACATTGACACTTGCAGAATTGGGTCTTGATGCATCGCAACTCGTGGGTAGAACACCATGGTGCATCCATCCTGCGGACTACATCAAGGATGTCCGAGTCGTTGGTGGAACAAAGACACCCAATCTCAACAAAATTCGAGATGCAAAACCAGACTTGGTTTTACTGGATCGAGAAGAAAACCCAAAGGAAGTCTTCGAAGAATTAACCAGACTCGGTATCAATACCTACGTAAGCTACGTAGAGCGGCCCGGCGATGTCCCCAATATGTTGCTCGAACTTGGTCAACTGTTGGGGTTGGAGGCCAATGCTCGAGAACTTGCGAATGCAGTTCAAGAAGAAATCGCAATTTGTCAGCAAGGGGCTGGGCCGGTGGTGTTACCCATGATTTGGCATGAACCACTCATGGCCGTTTCGCCACAGAAATATTCTGGAGCATTGCTTGAAACATGTGGATTTCGAGTTCCGGATATCGAACCAAACGGAAACGGCTACCCTGTCGTTACCGTCGAGCACATCACCTCGAACGAGATTGAAGGACTCCTTCTTTCAAGTGAACCTCATGAGTTTTCAAAACAAGAAGGCGAAGCAATCTGTGATTCAGTCGAAGCAATCGGCGGCCGTCGACCTTGGACGCTGTGCATCGATGGAGAGGCATTAACTTGGTTCGGTAGCCACACACTCACAGGCCTTCGGACGTTTAACGCGCTATGCAAGGATTTGAAAACAGCCGCCGATTAGTGATGCCATGCGCAGAGGTGTTCTCGCCGTAATGCTCGTATGCAGCATGGTCCTTGCAGGATGTTACGGTGACGGTGAATCGATTGTTGAGAGTGAGGAATACCAATCAGCATGGGAGACTTATGTCCTTATCGACGAGCAGGCTCACGAATCTCCGCGCGAATTTATGACCGTCGACCTTCGGTCCAATGAAACAACCAACATGACGTGGGCCGTGTTCGATGAGTCCAAAGGTGGTAATTGTTGTGAGCATTACATCGCAACCACCATTTCGGGTTCTATTCTCAACATTGGAGGCGAATATCCTGTCTGGTCAGTCGATCGAGGTCATGACTGGGATACGTGGATTCCCGGTGTTACACCGGACCTACAGTGCCGTACATTCATCCCAACCAACCCTGGGACGGAAGGTCTAGGCGAAGGTAGCATTGTTCAAGCAACCAATGGCGACATTATTTCGATGTCGTGGTTCCCATACGTGGGAGGTGACCTCAAGTTGGACAAATTCTATGCTATCCTCTACGATGATTCTGAATTGGAATGGAAATGGTGTTACAACCGTATAACCGAGCCTTTCTATGATCGAAGTTGGCAAGTTGAAGTTGTTGGACCTATTACATCGAGCATCGGTGATGGCGAGTGGGCATCCTTGGTCGTTTCCAACTTCTGGCATCAAACTCAAAACGCTGGCGGGCAAATTTCGGTGGATGGACTGAATTATTATCCGATTCAATTTCCCAGCCGTTCATCCACACAACCAGACATTGAGGTTGACCTTGACTTCACGAACGCCTCGCTTGATTTTTACTGGGACGTGAACAAACCCCACAAGGAAATGCGAGCGTTCGCTGTCCCGAGTGGGGGACTTCTGTTCCCGCAATACTTCGATAATGGCAACGCTGCCTTCCTCGATACGACGCTTTCATGGAACGAACTTCCCGTGCAATTCCCTAGCGAATACTGCCAGATTGATATGACCGGTACAATTCACTGCGTCGCAAACTCGGGAACGGCGTTTACGCACTACACATCAACCGATGGCGCCGTTAGTTGGAACAATCACACATACGATCTCGGAAGTGCTGCCTCAAGCATTGAAGAGTGGGAATTCCAAGCCAACGGTGAGCATGATCTGTTTGTACTTAACGTCCGATACCAATCGAGCGATGGACCGGATGTGGACGTTTTGTTTCACACCAGAGACTACAGCCAAGACCTCAGTCCAGACACACTCACCTACATTGGCCAGGGTGACCTTGATTCAACATCAGGTGCGGGGAATGACATTCGATTCGATTTCGCCAGTTTAGCAATTCTTCGGGATGGCGGCGTCGTTGTAGCATACCATGATTCAACGCATGTCGACCCGTTGTTTGCGGTTGAACTTCATCTCCCAGTTTACCAACAATAAGGTCGAATTGGGGGTTATCCTCAAAAGCCCTTGACAAACCATGGAAGTCGATGGTGCTGACGAACTTACCGGGTATCGGCGAGCGATTGATGAAGCGATTGGATGACCATTTCGGCGGACGCCATGAACTGATTAAGACCCTTGAATCAGGCGACATCTCACGGATCGCCGAGGTCGATGGAATCTCAATCAAGCGTGCATTGTCTCTAGCGCGTGAATACAACGGGGCAGAAGCGACGTTCCTTGCAACACCAGAAGCGGAGAAACTGCACGGGCAACTCATTGCTTCCATGCAACGGTTTGCTTCGAATGGGGCAAGCTCTTCGCGAATGCAGATGTTGATGCCACTCCACCAAGTAGAGGCCCGTCGAGAACGTTGCGAGGAGATGCTCGCATTTGCCGAGGAGGCCCCAGAAGCATTTGTTCATCTCCGTTCAATGTTCAAAGATTTGAGTTACACTCGAAGACCAGCACAACGATATGAGCGAGTTATTGTTAGTCAACAAGAACACCCTGAATGGAGCCAATACGTACGTATCCTTACCCCGAGTGCTCAAGAGTCATGGAAAGACTACACTGTCTTCAAAACCGTTACCTGGGTTGGACGATATGGACCTGAAGATGTGCCTCCTGGATGGCTGGTATTACCGGAAAACGGACGTTCAGATGTCATGATTCCCGAATACACGCTTGACTGGTTCACGAACAATCGCAAGGCGCTCAAGGTCATCCTCGACCTCATGCAATGGAGGAACGAAGACGAGAAAGCCATTCACCCAACGCTGGAGAAAATTTTCCACGTGACTGAAGGTTTGGAACAACTCACGACCGTCTTTGCCATGATGAGCGATTCCGGTGACGTCGAAACAATGGAAGCGATTCGTGATGGGTTATGGAATACTGCAAAACAATTGGAGGACGATCTGAATCAGAGAATTTCAGCAGGTATGGAATCTACATCCCTTGATTTGACGGGTTCTGACATGCTCGAAGCGCTCGCTGATGCTGCAACATTCCAACGAAAACTGGCATCAGCCACACAGGACGTTATCGTGGATATTCTCGAACAGGGTCGAAGTGAACTGTCGGCATATCTTGAACCAAGTGGGTTACAAACACCGTTTGACCTCTTCGCCTCGAATTGGCCGGTGAAACTTAACCGCTCTGTTTTGGATAAAATCAATGATGAGTTGGAACGTCGTATCAACGACAGTCGTAACGACCATCTCCTTCGATTGGCCACGAAATTAGCAGACCTCAAACCGCTCTGTGAAACAGCCATTCAACGGCTCATCGAGCATGATATGTGGTACAGCATTGCTTCTTGGGCACGTCACAACAATGCCACACTTCCAGAATTGGTTCAACATGGCATTTGGTTTAATCAAGGACGGCATTTGTTCATCGAAGGTGAGGTTCAACCCGTCAGCTATGGGTTGGGCCTTGCAGCACCAAAAGGCGATCGCCAATCCATCGCTTTGCTTACCGGAGCAAACAGTGGAGGAAAGACAACGTTGCTTGAGCTGGTTGCTCACATTGCAATTTTGGCACACATGGGGCTCCCAGTGCCTGCAGAACACGCACTGATTGGTCGCGTTGAGGCCTTGCATGTGCTTGCGAAGTCAAGCGGTACGCAGAGTGCAGGCGCCCTCGAGACAACCTTGGTTGATCTTGCGCAGGTCGTCAGCAACACACAACCCAAACTGATTCTTGCTGACGAACTTGAGGCGATTACTGAACCTGGCGCTGGTGCAAGAATCATTGCGGGGATGTTGCGAGCCGCCCAACAACAATCGGATACAAGCATGGTACTTGTTACCCATCTTGCACCTGCAATTCTTGAAGCCTATGGCAGCGATAATTTGCGCATTGATGGTATCGAGGCCAAAGGATTGGATGAACATCTCGAACTAATTGTTGACCGTACACCTCAGCGGAATTGTCTGGCTCGGTCGACACCTGAACTTATTGTCCGCAGATTGGTTGAACGATCGTCTGGCGATGCAAAGGCTGTCTTTGGTGACATCTTGTCACTGTTTTAGTTCAGCACACCCGACCGCTGTCACTCGAGTAATTGAGCATTGGTGCTTGGAATAAATCATCACAGGTTCGCTCGATGAGTGGTAGCGTGAGTGTGCTTTGAGACCAATCAATTGTCACTGCTCCAGAGGCTGCAGGTGATGGAACATAGTCCTCTCCTGTTTGTGTCACTGTCAAAATAATTCCTTCTCCAGCTTGGAGAACGACATCCATCGGCATAAATTCCATCAAAGCCGTAACTGAAGAGAACGGTATCAAGACTTCTTGGCCAGATCGGCCCCCTGCATGGAATCGCAAATCCATCACTGCATGGCCAAGGTGCATCCCAGTTCCATCCGTCATTTCAATGAAAAGATGTCCACCGGACAGACCAGGTGTTGCATCTATGTGGAAGGTTGGCATTCCAATGATTCGAGTCTCATCTTCGAATGGGCCGTAACTGAGTGTTACTGAACTGGTCGCTGAAACCGTGGAACCAGTTGGAGCGAGGTCGCTTCCGGTCAACTCAAGATTTTCGACGTCCATTGGCGGATAGGTTTGTTCAAAGCGCCATCCGCCTCGATTGTCCTGCATTTCGACGCCGAGTGTAGGTGCTCGACCTTCTCCTTTGAGGTACCAATCAAACCAGTAAAGCATCTCATCGCCCCAGTCCCATCGGAGCGTGTAAGGATACGCCTCTGCACCTCGACCTGACCCTTGTGAGGAGTGTCCCTCGACACGGTCAGGATAATCATGTGCCCATTGTCCTGCGAGTGTTTTGATTTCGATACCAGCGTCTTCGACTTGTTGATGAACAGGGAACGACATGTGAGGATCAACGTTCCAATCTTGCATGCCTTGAATCAAGTACACAGAACCGTTGTAGTTCTGAAGCACGCGATCGAGGAAGGAACGTTCCGTCCAGTACGTGTTTCCTGCATAATCGACCATGCCCCCACTAAGGTAAGCAGCAGGACCATTGGCGTATCCTTGTATGTAACCCTCGCAAAGGGTATGACTGTCTTCCGTATCTCCATCGATTCCAAACGAACCGTAAACACCGTTGTGCATAATCATCCCACGGGCTTCCATACTTCCATTGCGCCACATCAATTCATGGACACCAATCAATCCGGACATTGGAACAATGGTTGCAAGATGAGGGTTTCCGAACGTTGCTGCCTGCCAGGGCGTTGACCCATCATATGATTTGCCGATGATACCAACGTTTCCGTTCGACCATGACTGCGTTCCAAGCCAAGTAACTGCAGCGTCAATACCGCGCTGTTCGTCTGTTCCCATGAGATCCATGCAGTGATTTGACTCACCTGTTCCAAATACGGAAACTTGGGCTACACCGAAACCGTGCGGGACGTAGTTTTCAATCAGCATTCGGCCCAGCCGATTGGCAGGCGTCAATGCATCAACGTCTCCGTCGTTGTAGTAGGGTCCAATCTCTGCAATGACGGGAACCAAGCATTCCTCGCTCAAATTCTCTGTAGAAGAATAATCGCATCCTTCGATCACAGGTAGCCAAAGGCCGAGGTGAACCACTGCTCCTCCGGCAGCTCCAGCACCTCCATCGGCGATGGTTATGCTGGGAACATCGACGAAAACGGATTGGACAGGTCCAATGTCGAACGTCCCGTTCACAGTAACCCGTGCAAAGACGTCTGTGTCATCGTAAACCAGGCTCGAACGATCCCAAGGTTCGGGGTAACTCTCGTTGCTGGGAACATCTCCTATGTTTTGGAGATCTTCTCCGAAGCATCCCGACAGGAGGGACGGGAGAAGAAAAATCATCAGCAAAGATATGCTTCGCATTGATACCACCGTCACAAAACCGACATATGACGCTTTTCGCCTTATGCTAATTCTTCTGAATCTCTCTCATCAAGTTCTGCTCGCACTTCGTCCATGTCCAGTTCCTGAAGTTTTCCGATTAAATCCCTCAATGCGTCTTCAGGGAGTGCTCCTGGTTGCATAAAGACACCAATGCCTTCCTTGAATGCGATGGTTGTTGGTATGGAGCGAATTCCAAAAGAGCCAGCGAGTGCTTGCTCGACTTCAGTGTCGACCTTCGCAAACACTACGTCTGGGAATTCTTCAGAGACGCGCTCAAACACAGGTGCGTAGGCTCTGCAGGGGCCACACCACTCAGCCCAGAAGTCGATGATAACCAGATTGTTTCCTTCGACTATATCAGTGAAGGAAGAATTCTGCATTTCCAGTGTTGCCATATTTCGTCCTGAGGGTCAAAGTATATTTGCTCATGCATTTTACCAAAGCCCTCAATCGACGGGTTGATGTGCTTAATGAGCAAGGCAGTGTTATGGGCAGAGTGTCTTCAATCGTCACAGCGTTTCTTCTTCTCTGTGTTCTGATGGCACCTCTTGGGCACTCGCAGGAAACAACCGAAGACGAGGCATCAGCCCAATCCATCATCATCTCTGAAGTTCTTGCCTCGCCCAATGGAATGAAGAACAACGAAACCTGCTCGAATTGTTACAACGCTACTGATTGGAACGGAGATGGTGAATATGGGAAGTTCTCAGACCAGTTTATCGAATTGCACAACCCAACATCAAATCCAATCAACATCTCAAACTGGGTCCTTGACGACATAGCAGATGGCGGTAGTGCTCCTTGCCAGTTGGCCAGAAACACCATCATCCAGCCGGGAGAGTATGTTTCTGTCTTCATCAATGCTTCAAGGATTGAGTTGGATTATTACGACGGAGACACGGTGAATCTGTACAATGATGAGGGAACACTGGTCGATGCTTTGTCCTATCCAGATCAAGACTCATGGTACGGGAACTCCTACGTTCCATTGGACAATGGAACCATATGGAAGGTTCGACCTCCAACACCAGGGTATGCACAAAACGAATCGTTCGATGTCGCGCAGAACATGATCGGTTGCTTTGGAATAAGCGATGGAGGATACGTCGACTCAATGCTCCTCAAAGGCCGTGTCGTTACAATGAACAGCATTTCTGATGTCATTAATGAAGGACATGTACTTGTTCAAAATGGCAAGGTTACAGCAGTATGGGGCGGCGATAACATTCCGCAGAATGTTGACCTGACTGGTGTTCCTGTAATCGAAACCAATGGAACCATCTATCCGGGGTTGATCGATACGCACAACCACATGCACTACAACCATATTCCACTGTGGGACTTTGAGGTCCATACCTCTGTAACTTCTGAGGAGGGAGGTTATTCCAACCGAAACCAATGGAAGAACAATCCAAATTACAAGCGCGATATCTCTTGGATGAAGACGTTCGTCCAAACAGCATCGATGTGGAACATGGCTGATCAACAGATGAAGTATGCTGAAGTGATGGCCGTCGCAGGTGGCGTCACCTCGGTGCAAGGTTCACCCGCTAGCAACACGGACGCCTGGGACAGCATGCTGTCGAGAAACATTGAGTTGTACAATTTTGGTGGCGATGGGATTCATACAAAGGTTACAACACTTGAATCCGATTACACTGGCAACCATATCACGTCTGGCAACGCTAGCGGGAGCTTGAACGCTTGGTACTTG
>OCZA010000338.1_pt1 | contig 16664 bp, 20 predicted proteins | sample 1539021 | NCBI WGS metagenome assembly OCZA01 (sample SAMEA2619376, study PRJEB22493) | marine metagenome | biome: marine biome (ENVO:00000447); feature: surface water layer (ENVO:00002042); material: "saline water (ENVO:00002010), including plankton (ENVO:xxxxxxxx)" | depth 5 m | reverse complement strand
TTACTATTTGAGTGATTAAACAAAAAGTTAAAATACCTCCAAATGTCCACCAGTAATTTAAGTTTTTTGGAGTTGGAAACTGCATTAAGTGACCACTAAATAATGAGATTAGAGGTAACCTTTTATCTATCCATTTTCCTACTGCCGATTGTGGCTCATAATTATCGCTCATAAATTCCTATCCAATTTTTATAGTGTTATCGTCTAAAAAAACGTATTTTGGTACTTCTAGATTTTTGGGTGCTGGTCCTTTTCTAATTCTTCCTGATGTATCGTAATGTGATCCATGACAAGGGCAGAACCACCCATTGTATTCACCCTTATTGCCTAACGGAATACAGCCAAGATGCGTGCAAACTCCAACCATTACTAGCCATTCTGGCTTTTGAACTCTTGCTTCATCTGTCTCAGGATCTGGAAGATCAGCCTCTTTTACTGCTTGGGCTTCAGTTATTTCTTCTGGAGTTCTCCTTCTTATGAAAACTGGTTTACCTCTCCATAATATAGAAATACTTTGGCCTGGCATAATTGGCGATAAATCTACTTCTGTTGAGGCTAAAGCTTTAACAGATGCATCGGGATTCATTTGAACAATAAATGGCCATGCCACCGCACCTACACCAACAGCTGTAAAGCTACCGGTAGTCAAATACAGAAAATCTCTTCTGGTGACTTTAGTTTCTTCTGAACTTGTATTTTTGTCTGTATCCATTGTGATATATACAGTTTATATATACGTTAATTAGGGATTTTCTACAAAAATAAATTAGACTATTTGATAAATCTTGTGTCACTATGACGCATAGTATGTACGACCGAGCTCAATAAATTATTACTAATAAAAAAAATGAGATTAGCTTTATTTCAACCCGATATTCCGCAAAATACTGGTGCCATGATTAGAATATGCGCTTGTTTTGACGTGGGTTTAGATATAATCCACCCGACCGGATACATATTCAATGAAAAAAATATAAAGCAAGCTGCCTTGGACTATGTTGAATCTGTCTCGCTTACAGAACATGATTCGTGGGAACTATTTTTAGAAAACAACAAAGATAAGAGAATAATCCTTCTATCTACCAAAGGGAAGGTTAACTATACTAAGTTTGATTTTAAAAAAGATGACTTTTTACTGGTAGGACGTGAAAGTGCTGGCGTTCCAGATAAAGTATTTAATAGTGTGCATGAAGTGATTACAATTCCAATGAGTGAAAATTCCAGATCACTAAATGTGGCAGTTTCTGCAGGTATTGTTATCGCGGAATCAAGAAGGCAGTTTGAAAAATGACAATCCAACAAAAAAAAGCTTCACAAGAGTGGTTTGAGAAACTTCGACATGAAACTATTGAAGCTTTCTTAAGCATAGAGAATAAAAATATTAATTCAGGCAAAAAGAATAAGTTTAAATTCAAAAGTTGGAAAAGAGCATCTAGTGAATTGCAAGATAATGGTGGTGGAACCATGGGTCTTATGCATGGAAATATTTTTGAGAAAGTTGGTGTAAATATTTCGACAGTTCATGGAAAATTTAACAAGAAATTTAAAAATCAAATACCTGGTTCAGGAGCATCTGGTAAGTTTTGGGCAAGTGGTATTTCAGTTGTGGCACATATGAACTCCCCTTTTATTCCATCGTTTCATTTTAATACACGTTACATTGTAACTGAAGAAAGTTGGTTTGGAGGTGGAATGGACATGACACCAACATTTAAAAATCTAAAAAATAAAAAAAAGTTTCATACTAATATCAAAAAAATGTGTGATCTACATAACAAGAAATTCTATAATAAATTTTCAAAAGAATGTGATGAGTATTTTTACCTGCCACATAGAAATGAAACTCGTGGAGATGGAGGAATTTTTTTTGATCGTTTAAATTCTAATAATTTTGAAAAGGACTTTGCTTTTGTTAAAGATACTGGAAAATGTTTTATAGATATTGTGCCAAATATTATTAATGAAAATCTCAAAAAAAAATGGACAAATAATGATAAAATTAAACAAAAAATAAAACGTGGTAGATATGCAGAGTTTAACTTATTATATGATCGAGGTACAAAATTTGGCTTAGAAACTGGTGGTAATATTGATGCAATTTTAATGTCAATGCCTCCTGAAGCTATTTGGATTTAAATTAAAAACTATGAGTACAGAACCAATAACAATTGATGGAGCTAAAAAATTACAAGATGAGCTTGCTCTTTTAACTGGAAGTAAAAGACAAGAAGTCATAAAAGCAATCGCTGAAGCCAGAGCTCACGGAGATTTAAAAGAAAACGCTGAATATCATGCTGCAAAAGAGGAACAAAGTCATAATGAAGGTAGAATCCAAGAGATACAATCATTACTAGCGAACGCAGAAATAATTGATATTAAAAATATCAATAAAGATAGTAAGGTAGTTTTTGGGTGTACTGTAAAATTAAAAGATTTAGAAACTGATGAAAAAAAAGTTTTTAAAATAGTTGGTCATGAAGAAGCTGATATTGATAACAACTTGATTTCTTATAAATCGCCTGTTGCAAAAGAATTAATTGGTAAAGAAAAAGATGAATTCGTAATGGTTAATACGCCAAAAGGTGAAAAAAGCTACGAAATTACTGCTATACTCTATGAATAACTAGTGTCGCGCAAAGCAGATTGCTTTAAGTCTTTCAATTAAGGAAAATTGATCATCTATAAAATCATTATTTATCCACCACTCTTCTAACTCTTCTAATATCTCACCTAGTTCTGGTCCTTCTGATATTCCCATATTAATCACGTCTGATGCTTTCACTGTAAATTCAGGTCTACTCCAAGAACTTGCGACTTCAATTAAAGCTCGCCAATTGATTGTTGTTTTGTCATTCAAATCTTTAGACCATTGACATAATACTTGATTTGTAAAATTATCTTTACCTAATCGATACAAAGCTGCTCTTGCCTCTCGCATAGACATGTAAGATACGATACTGCTATGTATATTTGATAAGTTTATAAGATTATTTTGTTCTATTTTTGAAAGTGGATTTTCTGAAATGAAGCTATTAATAGTTTTTTCATCGTTATTTAGTAAAATAGCCAACTTACACATATTGGTGCCAGATAAATTTAAATTTACTAAATTATTGTTTAACTTTTCAAAACTTTTCTCAACTATAATACCTTCGAATACCACTGAAAATAAGCCAGTATCTTGCATTTTTTTTAGAATATAACTTGAATTTTTATGCTCAATGATATTTTTTAATTCAATCCATAACCTTTCTTTAGATACTTTTTTTAGTCCATTAATATGCTTTTTAATTAGAAGCAATTCGCTTTCACTAATGTGATCTGGTGAATGCTCACAATGGAACCTGAAAAACCTAAGGATTCTTAAATAATCTTCTTGAATTCTTCGTTCTACATCGCCAATGAATTGAACTTTATTTTTTTCTAAATCTTTTAAACCATTATGAAAATCAAAAATATCTCCTGATTGATCAACATAAATTGCATTAAATGTAAAATCTCTTCTGTTTGAATCAACTTTGATATCACTTGTATAATCAACTAATGCATGTCGACCGTCTGTCTTTATATCTGAGCGACATGAAGTTATTTCATACTTAGTGTTATTGATTATTGCAGTTATAGTTCCATGCTCTTTACCTATATCTAAAAATTTAATTTTATTTTTATCTAACACCCCAATAACCTGTTCAGGTTCTAAAGTTGAAGCAAAATCAATATCTTTTACATCCCTATTGCTAAATGCATTTCTTACACATCCTCCAACTAAATAAATTTGATTTTTATCAAAGATTTCGAATAGTTTTTGTACGTCGTTCATCGCTAGTACTTCTTTAATATTTTGATTAGTCATTTTAATTTTTCATATAAATTTAATAAAATACTTGCAGTGGCACCCCATATGAAATGATTTTCATAATTTATCACATTAAAATTATAGTGATATGATATTTCTCCGTTATAATATAATTTTTCCTGAATATCATGATTTTTCTTATTCATTAAAATGCTCATTGGCAATTTGAAAACACTCTCTACTTCTTTGGAGTTAATAGAAATATCATATCCACCTATTACATTTGCTATTATGGGTAAAATTTGAAAACCAGTACCGGTCACATAGTTATCAAGGTTTCCTAAGATATTTATATATTTTTTTTCAATACCTATTTCCTCTTTAGTTTCTCGAATTGCAGTATCAATAGGAGATAAATCTTTTTTATCAATTCTTCCACCTGGAAAACTAATTTGACCTGCATGGTCTTTTAATTTTGCTGAGCGATATGTTAAAATGATATTGGCTGAGTTATTTTCAAATGTAATTGGGACCAGTACTGCTGATTTAGTCAATTTTTTATTATTAAAAAGATTAATAATTTTTTTATCATAATTTATATTGGAGTCAGTTCTTGTTGAATTAATATCAAAAGATTCATGAGATATTTCATGTGCATCAGCGAAGGTGTTTTGCAATAGATTAAGAGTTATTTCTTTATTAGCACTCATATATTTTAAAAATTTCGTTATTACTCTCTAAAATTAAGTACTCTACGCTATCAATGGTTTGTTTTTTTGCTAAATCAATTAATTCATAAAAAACTGATCTTGAGATTAAAGCTTTAAGATTTTTTCTAACAAGAATATATGGTGATGGTTCTTCTGTATTAATATCGATCTTAATATCAATTGGATTTTGATTTGACAGTAAGATTTCTTCATTAAGATTAGTTGTAAAATATAAATTTTTAATACCATTTTTTGTTTCTTGATGTATTGAAGTTGCGACAAAAGGAGCATCTTCAACTTGTATCCTGACTTTCTCAACTGGAGTTACTAAATAATAATGATTATCCTCATCTAGCCTTAAAATTCTTGAAAATAATTTAATCATTGCTGGTCTCTTTATTTCAGAACCCATATAAAACCATTTACCATTACGCATAATTCTCATATCAATATCACCACAAAAGTCAGGATTCCATTTGTCTACCGGAGGCAATGAATTTTTTTCTTTTTTACTAAACTCGTAGATTGTCTCTAAGCCTTTTACAAAAGTAAATTGATCATCTGTCATTAACTAAATTCCATTTTTAAATACTTATTTTTTTTTATTTTTCCATTTATATCTAGAATTAGTACCTTATCTATATTTACAGGACCAAAAAAATTTAAGTCATGATTTATTTTTTCAAAACCAAATTTTTTATAGTACTCATTATCTCCTATAACCAAAATAAAATCATAATTAGTTTCTTTTTTTATTATTTGAATAGTGTGTTCTACTAACGCTACTCCAAATCCTTGTCCTCTATACTTTGGCTCCACAGCTAATGGTCCTAAAAGTAAGCCTAAAAGATCCTGATTTAGATAAGTTTGAAAATATTGAATAGAAGATAAGATTTCATTATTTTTCTCATTTACATATGAAAAATCTGTTTCTCTTCCTTTGATCTCTCTTAATCTATAAACAGATCTTGCAAACCTTCCTGGTCCAAAAGATTGATTAAGTAATTTCAAAATTTTTTCATTATCATCTTTGGTTATCTGTCTTATATTGCTCATAATAAAGATATATATTTTATAATAATTTAAGATATTATTTTAATATTAAATTAATAAGGAGAATTTATATGCTATCTGTAGATTTTAGTGAATTAGAGAGTTTTATTGGAAAAGATATTGGTAAATCAGACTGGATGCTAATTGATCAAAACAGAATACAACAATTTGCTGATGCAACTAGTGATCATCAATGGATACATTTAGACGCGGAAAGAGCAGCTAAAGAGCTTCCAACAAAATCTACAATTGCCCATGGATTTCTTACACTTTCACTAATTGTGCCTCTAAGTTCAATGATTTGGACAATCACAGGTACTAAGATGACTATAAATTATGGACTTAACAAAGTCAGATTTATTAGCATGGTACCTGTTAATTCAAAAGTAAGATTAAGTGTTAAAGTTAATGAAGTGAATAAACTTGATAATGGAGGTACTCAAGTAATTTCAGAAGCAACATTAGAAGTTGAAGGTGACGAAAAGCCAGCATATATAGCTGAGTCTATTATGTTAGCCTTCCCAGGTTAGATAACTAATTTAAAAATGTTATTCATTTCTATTTTCTTAGGTGGTGGGTCTGGTGCTTTAGCAAGATTTATTTTGGTAAACCAAATTAACAAGTTAGTTCCGTCTCAAATAGCTTATGGGACCATTTCTGTAAATATTATTGGAGCGCTATTAATAGGAATGATTTATTATTTAATTTTAAGTAAATTAAATATTAATGAAAATATTAAAGTGTTTATAACAGTAGGTTTTCTTGGTGGATTTACAACCTTCTCATCTTTTAACTTAGAATTTTTTAAACTATTAGAAAGTGGAAATTTTATAAACGCATTAATCTATGCGGTATTAACATTTGCTGGAACGATTTTAAGTTTTTATTTTGGATTTAATTTGATGAAAGTGATTACTTAACTCTTGTTACGTTTTTGTATCATATAATCAGCTAATCCTTGATAACCCTTTTGGATCATCATTCTAACAGAAGCAGAATTCATAGCCTCATTTAGGGCTGGAATTTTATGTGCACGTACAGTTGTGTTCATATATTGTGCAGCACTACAAATAGCAATAATTTCAGATATAACATTTTCCTGAAAACCATTTTCTAAAATTGAGTCCACATCATCTTGGGTAATTGAGTCAATATCTTCGTTTACCTTATGTGAAAAAGCTAATACGGCTTTGAATTCTTCTTGTATTGATGAAACAGAGATATTTTCTAAGGACGAGTTTTTTTCTATTTCTCTTATTAGCTCTTTTGAAATTCCTCTGTGTATATCTTTACAATAAGTACACCCATTGAGTTCAGAGACATAAGCAAATATCATTTCTTTAATATAAGTAGGTAGAATGGTCTCCTCATACATTAGTTTTTCTAAAAATAGAACATACTGTGATTGATAACTCCAATTATCTAAAAAAACGTTATAAACTGATGTATATTTATTTAAAAAAGTACTCATAATTTCTCTCTAAATTAGTTCGCTGGCTGGGGCGGGAGGATTCGAACCTCCGAATACCGCTACCAAAAAGCGGTGCCTTACCACTTGGCCACGCCCCAACGATAATTAATATATATTTAGTATAACAAGTGTGAATTGCAATGATTAAATAGTTGATACAATTGATGTCCACCAATTTGAATTATAATTTTTAATCTGCTGTTCTGCTAATAAAGTAGCATTTCTATCCTCAAATATCGCAAAATATGAGGAACCGCTTCCTGTCATTCTGCTAGCAATTAAACCCTTTTGTTTTGAGATTTCATCTTTTATTTTACCTATATCTGGACAAAGCTTAATAGCTGCATCTTCTAAGTCATTATGAGTAATTTTAAACATTTTATTAAGATTATTATTTAATGTTTCTCCAACTCGAAAATTTGCGGAAAATAAATTATTTGTTTCAAAAACTTTTTTTGTACTAAGGCTCACTCCAGGGTTTACTAATAAAATTATGATGGGTTCATGTATTTCAAATAATTTTGCAATCGATCCCTTACCTTCAATAATTGCTGCTTTATCATATAAAAAAAATTCTATGTCGGATCCCATTAATTTTGCAATATTAATGACATCAACACCTTCATTGATTATTTTATTTTCGACTAATACTTTAATGATTGAAGCAACATTACTTGAACCCCCACCTAACCCTGCTCCAATTGGTATATTTTTATTAATTTTAATTCGGTAATTTAATTCATCAATTATCTTCTCATTTTTTAAATAAGTGATTAGTTGTGTAATATTATCATTCGAAACTTTGTTTCCTTCGGGGCCACTATACTCTACTTCAAATATCTCACTTTTTTCAAAAGTTATGCTGTCATATAAATCTATTCGACTCAATAAACTAGAAATATTGTGAAAACCATCGTCTCTTTTATTTAATACATGCAAATATAGATTTATTTTTGCATATGATTTTAATTTTAGATTATCTAACACACTAAATTTATAGCGTCTCAATAACCCTTTATCAATTTAACTTTAATTTTTTCAATCTGATCCTCTTCGGGATCAAGGTCTAGCGCTCTATTCCACTGGTATCTCGCTTCAATAAACTTACCAACTTTCCATAATGCATCTCCATAATGCTCATTTATGACCGGGTCTGATGGCGCGAGGTATGTTGCGTAACTTAGCAAAGCATCTGCTTGTTCATAATTGCTTACTTTGAAATAATACCAGGCAAGGCTATCAATAAAATAGGCATCGTCTGGTTTTTGTTCCAATGCTAACTCAATCATTATTTTAGCCTTTAGCATATTTATGTCATTATCAATCCATGAATAACCAAGGTAATTTAATACATCTGGTTGATTGGTATTAAGTTCGAGGGCTTGCATAAAATCTCTCTCTGCTAAATCCCATTGCTTATCTCTTTCATAAGAAATGCCACGTCTATAATATGTATTCCATATATTTGGATCCAGAATATATTTATCATTTTTTAATATTTTACTGTAAGTTTCCTGTGCATTCTTCCAATCAGACTTATATCTAAAATGATCACCAAGTGTCATTTGAACTTTAAAATTATCTTTTTCAATTAAATAATTTTGTAAAAGCTCAATTGCATCTTCTTCCAAGTCTTCAAGATTTAATATATTAGATAATTGTATCGTTGCTATTGAACTAAGATAGTGATTACTTGGTATTAATTTATATTTTTTCATAGCTTGATCAGTTAGATCTAAACTATGAAGTAAGCTTGCAGATAAAAAATCTACCTCATATAAATCTGGGTATGAATAGTCAGCAATATTTAAGATTACGCGCGATAAGTCTATATTTTCAAAACCAAGATGCTGCGCAGCATCATAAAGTACTAAGCCTACACCATTGATCTGATTTTGAACCAGTCTCGAGTCATCGAAGATCTCATTATTTATTGAAATTTCAAAGCTTGTATCAGCATATAAACTTTGTAAAAAATTATTCTTTTCCATCTCCATATTATTTCGATGTAAAAAATTTAAGTAATAATTAATAACATTGATATTTTTGCTGCTGTTTATCGATTGTTGATAGAATATATCAGCTAATTCAACTTCATTTACTAAATCGTAAATTAAAGCTTTATGCATTATAATATCATCAATATTTTTTTCAGAATTGATACTATCTAAAATTTCAATACTATCTTTATAAGTATAAAAGTTAGCCAGTGACCAAGCCCTAACTAGTTCAGCGTAGACCTTGTTATTATTAATATTTTTTATATTTGAAAAAGCTTTTATAGCTCTATTAGTCCTATTTTTTTTTAGATACGTAACACCAGTTAATAATGGCCCAATCGATTGGGTAAAATTAATACATTCAATTTCAGTTTTTGGACAACCAATTTTTTCAAGCTTTAAATAGTGCTTATTAGCAAGTTGAATTTTTTCATTCAATAAATTATTTTTGATAATTTTAATTATTAAACCAGTATTTTTTTTATCTTTTTTAAGTAAATTTAAATAATATTGATTAGCTGTGTCATAGTCATTTGCTTGTGACGAAATTTCAGCAATTATATAATCACCAACCTTTGCAAGGTTATTTTTATTAGCAGCAACTGAATTAGAAATAAAAACGAAATTAATAAGTAAAATTAAATTAAATAGTAAGATTTTCATTATTTATCATCTACATATTTGAATACTTAGGACCACCGCCACCTTCAGGAGTAACCCAGTTTATATTCTGAGACGGTTCTTTAATGTCACAAGTTTTGCAATGAATACAGTTTTGACTATTAATAACAAATTTCTTTTCCAAAGTTGCAGCATCTTCGTGAACCTCATAAACGCCAACTGGGCAATATCTTTGAGCAGGCTCATCATATTTAGACAAAGTGTAGTTAATTGGAAGTGCTGGATCTTTTAATTTCAAATGAACCGGTTGGTTTTCTGCATGATACGTCCCAGATAAATAAGCAGAACTTGGTTTATCAAAAGTTAATACACCATCTGGCTTAGGGTAATCTATTTTCTTCATTTCATCTGCAGGCTTGAGACATTCATGATCCGCGTGTTTATGTCTTAATGTGAATGGCAATCTGCCTCTAAAGATCAGTTGATCTATTCCAGTTAAAATTATGCCTAATATTAAACCAAGACCCATAAATGGCTTCACATTTCTTGCTGTGTATAGTTCTTTATATGCCCAACTATTTTTAAAATTTTCTTCGTATAAAGAGAGATCTTCAAGAGATTTAGTAAACTTTTCGTTAATAGTTTCTGCAGCAATTATTCCACTTTTCAAAGCTGTATGTGACCCTTTAATCTTTGGCATATTTAGGGTTCCAGCGTCGCAACCTATTAATAATCCATTAGGCATATACATTCGTGGAAGACTTTGGAGACCACCCTCAATCAATGCTCTAGCACCATAAGATATCCTTTTGCCACCAGTCAGGATTTTAGCAATTGCTGGATGTGTTTTAAATCTTTGAAATTCCTCAAATGGAGATAGATGAGGGTTTTTGTAATCCAGACCAACAACATAACCAATAAAAATTTGTTTATTTTCAGCATGATAAATAAAGCTACCGCCATAAGTATCATTGTCCAATGGCCAGCCAGTGGTATGCATCACTAAGCCTTCATGGTGACACTCTTCAGGAACTTCCCATATTTCTTTTAGACCTATTCCATACTGTTGCGGATCACTGTTTTCTGCTAAATTATATTTTTCAATCAAAGTCTTGCCTAAATGGCCTCTGCAACCTTCCGCAAATACTGTAACTTTTGCATGAAGTTCTATGCCTGGTTCATATGAGTCTTTTTTTTCATTGTTAGCATCAACACCCATATCATTTGTAGCAACACCCTTAATAGACTGATCTTCGTTATATAGTACTTCCGATGCTGCAAAACCTGGGTAGATTTCTACACCTAAATTTTCTGCTACTTGGCCAAGCCAGCGACACAAATTTGCAAGGCTAATAATATAATTACCTTTATTGTGTTGGACAGGGGGTAGAAATAAAGTAGGAAAACTAAAATAGCTTTTTTTAGACAAAAATAAAAACTTCTCAGCATTTACTTTTGTCTTAACTGGGCATCCATCCATGTTTCTCCAGTCTGGCAGTAATTCATCTAAAGCTCTTGTTTCGAATACATTTCCACTTAATATATGTGCACCAACTTCTGATGCTTTTTCAACTACACAAACATTTGTTTCTGCATTTAGTTGTTTGAGCCTTATGGCCGTAGCTAGACCAGCTGGGCCAGCTCCGACGATCACCACGTCGTATTCCATCGACTCTCGTTGATTTTCTGTATCCATATAAATTATCTAACAATATTATTTAAATTACTGATACAATAATTCAATCATATGATTCAAATTCTTTAAAATAATGGGGAAAAATCTTATAAATACAAATATTCAGTCTCTTAGATTACTAAAAGAAGCTGGAGTAACAGATAATTTAAACGAATTTCCTATAAACAGATTTAATATTAAAGAATCATTCAAAAATGAAGATATAGAGAATAATTTACAAACAATGAATTTAAAGACAGAACAGCAATTGTTGAAAATACAGGATCTAAAAGAACTTCAGCGTTTTATTAATAATTTTAAAGGCTGTGCTTTGTATAAAGAGGCAAATAATGTTGTTTTTTCTGATGGTAACCCTAATTCAAAAATTATGCTGATTGGCGAAGCACCTGGTCATGATGAAGACATTGAAGGCAAACCTTTTGTTGGTAGAAGTGGCAAGCTATTGGATAAAATGTTAAATGCTATCGATCTTGACAGGGAGAAAGTATACATTGCAAATATCATTCCATGGCGTCCACCTGCTAATCGTAAACCAACTGAAAATGAAATTGAGATATGCCTGCCATTAATTCATAAACATATAGAATTAATTAATCCAAAAGTACTTTTATTATTAGGAAGTACCTCTACTTATGCGCTTCTTAAAGATAAAACTCCAATAACAAAAATTAGAGGTAAATGGTTTACTTTAAATATAAATGGAAAAAACATTCAAGCAATGCCAACATTCCATCCAGCATTTTTATTACGTCAACAAAAGCAAAAAAAATATGTCTGGGAAGATCTTCAAAATATTAGAGATAGTATAAAATAGTAAAATTGGAACCAAAATATAAATTTGATCAGAATTATAAAATGCCTGTGGCTGGTGTAGATGAGGTTGGAAGAGGCCCTCTTGCTGGACCTGTTGTTTCTGCTGCTATAATTCTCAATAAAGAAGCAATACCTGAAGGTATTAATGACTCAAAAAAAATTTCAAAAAATAAAAGAATACAAATAAATAAAGAATTAGTTGCAAACCACAATTATGCGATTGGTATCGCCACCGTTGAAGAGATAGACAAAATAAATATTTTACAAGCAAGTTTACTAGCAATGAGAAGAGCAGTTTTAGGCCTTAGTATTATACCAAAGTCTACTCTGATTGATGGAAATAAATTACCGGAACTTAGTTATAAAATGTATCCAATAATTAAAGGTGATAATAAATCTCTATCAATTGCAGCTGCATCTATTATAGCAAAAGTATACAGAGACAAAATAATGGAAGAATTATCTGTTAAGTATCCAGGATATTTTTGGGAAAAAAATTCTGGATATGGAACAAAACAGCACCTTTTAGCTCTTGATAAATTAGGTATAACCCCAATACATCGAAAAAGTTTTGCACCCATATACAATATGTTGAATTAAGAAAATCATATAACTTATTGAGTCTATTAAGTTATTGACCTGAAAAATAATATGAATCATTATTATTTTTATGAATACGGTCAAAAAAAATTCATTGCCAATAAATCAAATTTTACCAGGCGATACTATCGATCATTTAAAATCACTTCCTGAAAATAGTGTAGATGTCATTTTTGCCGACCCTCCTTACAATCTGCAATTAGAAAATGAGCTTTCAAGACCTGACTCTTCTAAAGTTGATGCCGTAAATGATGATTGGGATCAATTTGATAGTTTTAAAGACTATGATAATTTTTCTAGATTATGGTTAAAAGAAGCACAAAGAATTTTAAAGCCAAACGGTACAATTTGGGTAATTGGATCATATCACAATATTTTTAGAATAGGTTACATTCTTCAAGATTTAGGTTATTGGATACTTAACGATATTATTTGGCAAAAAGCCAACCCAATGCCAAATTTTAAAGGAACAAGATTTACCAATGCGCATGAAACAATAATTTGGGCATCTAAAAATAAAAATTCAAAAAAATATGTGTTTAACTATGAGGCTATGAAGTCTCTAAATGAAAACACTCAAATGAGATCTGATTGGTTTTTGCCCATATGCAATGGCCATGAAAGATTGAGAGACTCAAAAGGAAAAAAAGTACATTCAACTCAAAAGCCTGAGTCTTTATTGCATCGAGTAATAATTTCATCATCAAACCCAGGAGATATAATCTTGGATCCTTTTTTTGGAACTGGAACCACTGGAGCGGTTGCAAAAAAATTGTCGAGATCATTTATCGGTATTGAGAGAGATAATAAATATATTTCTCACGCCCAAAAAAGAATTGATAAAGTTATACCTTATGAAAATGAGTCAATTTTAGTTACAACATCTAAAAAATCTGAGCCAAGAGTTCCTTTTGGCTGGCTTGTCGAGCGCAAGTTAATCGAACCAGGGGACAACCTTTATGACTCGGCTAAAAAATATAAAGCTAAAGTCAGAGCAGATGGGTCTATTGTATATAATAAAAATACTGGTTCAATTCATCAAATTGGTGCCCATGTCCAAGATGCCCAAGCTTGCAATGGATGGACTTTTTGGCATTTTGATGTCGAAGGTGAGTTGAAGCCTATTGATTTATTAAGGCAGCAAGTTAGATCAGAATTAAATTAAACTATTATTTGCCAATATTTTTTTGGTAAGAGTAACAAGAGGATATTTATCTAAACACTTAATATTTATCCATTTGTAATTTTTATTTGCTAAATCTATTTTTGATTTAACTTTTGTCACGTAAGTTTCGTTTAACAAATCAATGTGACTAAATTTATATTTAATTTTTTTTTGATTTTCAATCCAATTAGCTTTGAACGGTGCCTGACTAACTAATTTATCATTAGTTTTTTTTGTAACCCACTCACTAGAAGGTAGTTGCCACATATTGTTTAGTAAATTTTTCTCTTTCCTTTTGATGACTAATATTGAATTCTTATTTATCGCCAGGAAGGAAGCGCATCTCAGATCTTTTTTATTAATCTTTATTTTTGGTTCTGGAATATTTGATACAATTTTCTGTTTAAATGAAAGACAGTCTTTTTTAAATACGCAGATTTCACAACTAGGTTTTTTAGGTCTACAAATTAAAGCTCCAAATTCCATTATTGCTTGAGAATAATTTGAATTGCTAGTATCAGGAGTTAAAAATTTGGCTAACTTAGAAATATCTTTTTCATTATCACTTAGTTTACCTTTTAATGCAAAGAATCTAGCTATTACTCTCTTTACATTTCCATCGACTACAGTTGCTTTCTTATTAAATGCAATTGATCTGATAGCTGCTGAAGCATATTCACCAATACCAGGAAGTGAAATTAAATTTTCAATATCTTGTGGGACTGAACTATTATAATTCTGGCATAATATCTTTGCTGTTTTAAGTAAGTTTCTTCCCCGACTGTAATAACCAAGTCCTTGCCAGTGATTAAGAACCTCATCTTCTGTTGCTTTTGCTAAAGATTCTATATTTGGCCATTCTTGAATAAAGCGTTTAAAATATGGTACAACAGTGCTGACACCTGTTTGCTGCAGCATAAACTCACTAACCAATACTCTATATGGGAAATTTGGGTCTTTTTTATTAGATCTCCAAGGGAGCTTTCTTCTATTTTTTATGTACCACTTATTTATTTCTTTATTAAAAATTAATTTAGATTGCTCAAGATCATGATAAGATGATTTTAAATTTAAACTCATGGCTTATAAAAAAAAATATTACGGACTTAATACATTATCAAATTTTCTTCCCGATGAGGCAAAAAAAATTCTCAAGAAGAGAGGTTTTTTTGAAATAGAGTTACTTAAATCTTGGAAAGAAATAGTTGGTGAAAATTATTACAATTTATCAAAACCTATTAAAATTAAAAAATCACAAGTTAGCTTAAGGGATCCCGCAACTTTAGAGCTTAAAGCAGATCCTACAATTGCTTTTGCAATACAGCATGATCAGACTAAATTAATATCAAAAATAAATAGTTTTTTTGGTTACAAGGCGATCAATAGGATTGAAATCATTCAACAAAAAATGGCAAATAAAGTATCTGCACCTAACAATAACAATGAGTTAGATGATGAAGTTAATATCAATTCTTTAGATTTAGAACTACTATCGAAATATCCAAATCTACAAAAAAACTTTTCAAAAATTGCTAGGAAAATAAAAAAAAGTTAAATTTCTGACACAATTTTTATCTATAAGAATAATATTAAAAGTAAGAGATTATGCTGTATAAACTGACAATAATTGATTATATTCAATATATTGTACGTTAAATATCATATTAAACACTAAATGTAGATAATTGTTGAAAATGAAAACCTTATTAAAAATATTAATATTTATCTCTATTTCTTTATCTACAAATTTGTTTGCAAATAATGAATGGAATTTTGATAGTGAAAATAACCTTAAAGACCCAGTAATCCTTGGCAATATTGATGCAAAGATAAGTATAATTGAATACCGGTCATTAACTTGTAGTCATTGTGCAGACTTTTCTAAAAATGGTTATAAGCACTTAAAAGAAAAATATATTGATACTGGATTAGTAAATTTTGAATTAAGACCCTTTCCATTGAATGCGGTAGATTTAAACGCCTTTAAATTACTTTACTGTGCGGCAAGAAAAGACTTTCATAAATTAGACAAAACACTTCTAAGCACACAATCAAAATGGATTGTGACAAATGATCAAGAAAAAGTTCTTGAAAATAGTACAGAGGCGTTGACTAAACAAGCAGGCTTATTTGGTGTTACTAGCGATGACTTTGATAGCTGTTTGAATAATGAGAAAATTACAAATTTTATTTTAAAATCTAGAATAGATGCTGTTAAAGAATATGAAGTTAATTCTACTCCATCATTTATAATTAATGGTGAATTGTACGCTGGTAATTTATCTGGTGATAAAATAGATGAAATATTAGAGAGCTATATCAACTAAAAAATGAAATTTAAAAAAATAAAAGTTACAGGTTTTAAGTCGTTTGTTGACCCTACTGAAATTGTCATTGAAGAGGGATTAACAGGAATAGTTGGACCTAATGGTTGTGGTAAATCTAATGTTGTTGAGTCCTTAAGATGGTGTATGGGTGAAACATCTCCCAAAAGCATGAGAGGCTCTGGAATGGAAGATGTGATATTTTCAGGAACATCAGATAGGCCAGCAAGAAACAATGCAGAAGTAACAATTTCTCTAGATAATAAAGATAGAAGCGCACCTTCAGAATTTAATGAAGAAGAAGAGATTCAGGTTAAACGAAAGATTGAAAAAGATAGAGGTTCTGAATATAGAATTAATGGAAAGGAAGTTAGGGCTCGTGATGTTCAACGACTTTTTGCAGACCTATCTACTG
>OCZA010000337.1_pt1 | contig 16666 bp, 13 predicted proteins | sample 1539021 | NCBI WGS metagenome assembly OCZA01 (sample SAMEA2619376, study PRJEB22493) | marine metagenome | biome: marine biome (ENVO:00000447); feature: surface water layer (ENVO:00002042); material: "saline water (ENVO:00002010), including plankton (ENVO:xxxxxxxx)" | depth 5 m | reverse complement strand
CGAAAAAACAGCCGCTGGTGTTTTAGAAATTTTACCTGATGGATACGGCTTTTTAAGAAGCGTGAATGACAACTACTTACCTGGTCCTGAAGATATTTATGTAAGTCCATCACAAATTAAAAGATTTAAACTAAAAACAGGACATTTTGTGGAAGGAAGTACAAGAGCTCCTAAATCTAAAGAACGATTTCATGCACTTTTACATCTAACTGAAGTAAATGGTGTTCATCCAGAGAAAATTAAAGATCAAAGAAAGTTTGATAAATTTACTCCACTGCACCCTAATGAAAAATTTAATTTATCTAATACAAGTGACATGTCTATGAGAATCATGGATATGGTTGCACCGATAGGTAAGGGTCAACGTGGTTTAATTGTTGCCCAGCCTAAAACTGGTAAAACAATCCTAATTTCAAAGATTGCTAATGCAATCAGAAGAAATCATCCTAATACAGTATTGATTATTCTTCTTATCGATGAAAGACCTGAAGAAGTGACTGACATGAAACGAAGCGTGGACGCTGAAGTGATTGCTTCTACCTTTGATGAAGGTCCAGAGCGACATGTACAAGTATCTGATATGGCACTTGCAAAAGCTCAAAGGTTGGTTGAGTGTGGTAAGGATGTTGTAATTCTTTTAGACAGTATAACTAGATTAGGACGTGCACATAATGCTGTAATTCCTCATAGTGGTAAAATATTGTCTGGTGGTGTTGATTCAAACGCTTTAAGAAAACCTAAAAAGTTCTTTGGTGCCGCAAGAAACACTGAAGAAGGTGGCAGCTTATCTATTATAGCTACTGCTTTAATTGATACAGGTAGTAAAATGGATGGAGTAATTTTCGAAGAATTTAAGGGAACCGGCAATATGGAGTTAGTGCTTGACAGAGAATTAGCTGATAGACGAATTTATCCAGCATTTAATATTGTCAAATCTGGTACTCGTAAAGAAGAATTGTTATTATCTGATCAACATTTATCTAGGATGTGGATATTAAGAAAAATGTTGGGTGAAATGTCTATAGAACAAGCAATGCAGTTTATGACTGACAGAATGCGAAGAACAAAAACAAACCAAGAATTTTTAGACTTAATGAGCCAATAAAATGTCTAAAGAGTTTTCGAGCCTAGTAAAGAAAATTAAACCCTCTTTCACTCTACAGATGACTGCCAGAGCAGCAGAACTTCGAGCCAAAGGAGAAGATGTAATTAATTTTGGAGTAGGAGAACCTGACTTTAATACTCCTGATCATATTATAGAGGCCGGCAAACAAGCGATGATAGATGGATATACAAAGTATACTCCAGGTTCAGGAATGCTAGAGTTAAAAGAGGCAATCCAAACAAAACTTCACAATCTAACAGGTATAAATTATAAACCAGATAACATTATTGTTTCGAACGGAGGAAAGCAGTCGCTGTCAGTAGTATGTCAAGCCTTATTTGATTCAGGTGACAAGGTTTTAATATTTTCACCCTACTGGGTATCTTTCCCTGAGTTTGTAAGAATAGCAGGAGCAGAACCTCTGCTTATTAATACTATACCAGATAAACAATTTGAACCCGACTTTGATGATTTACTATTAAAAATAGATGATTCTGTAAAAGGTGTTATTATTAATTCGCCAAGCAACCCTACTGGGGGTGTTTGGTCAGATGAAGCAATATCTAAATTATTGAAATTGAGCAAAGAAAATGATTGGATAGTTATATCAGATGAGACTTATGAGGAATTAGTATATGATAATGAATTTAAAGCAATTGAAACCCTAGATAAATACGATTGTGAGATTATAACGATTAGAAGCATGTCCAAAACATATGCCATGACCGGCTGGAGAATTGGTTATACTACAGCAAATAGTGAAATAGTAAAAGCAATGTCAAAAATTCAAGGCCAAACCACTTCTTGCCCAAACGCTATAGGACAAAAAGCTTCAGTTGCTGCCCTATTAGGTGATCAAGAGCCTGTAATTGCAATGAAGGAAAAATTTAGAAATCGCAGAACAGTTATGTATAACGAACTCAATGGGCTTGCTAATGTCAAGTGCGATATGCCCGGAGGAGCTTTTTATATGTTTCCAGACTTCTCATATTACTTAAATAAAAAAACTGAAGAAGGAAAAATTTTACAAGACACTTTCGACCTTTCTGATTATATTCTCGCCGATGCTAAAGTTGTGACTGTAGCCGGTGACGGATTTGGAGCAAGTGGATACTTAAGATTTTCATTTGCAACAAACAAAGAAACAATCATAAATGGCATACAAAGAATAAAAAATAGTTTAGAAAAACTTAAATGAAAAAAGATACACATTCAAAAGACTATAGATTGGTAGTATTTGAGGATAGCTCTTGTAACTATTCCTTTCTTACTCGTTCTACTGTAAAGACCGATAAAACCATCAAGTGGGAAGATGGAAACGAATATCCTCTATTTAAGCTGGATATATCAGATAAGTCTCATCCATACTATACTGGGCAAAGAACCCTTGTTGACACCGCTGGAAGAATTGAGAAATTCAACCGTAAATACAATAAAAAAGATTCTTAAAGACTCTTTTTTTAATAATTTAATTACATAATGGATATTCTATCAAAGGCTAATAGCATCGTTTCTGAATACGACCAAATCATGCAGCAAATGATGGATAATGAAATAATGCTCAATCAAGAGAAAATGAAATCTCTATCAAGACAAAAAAGCTCATTAGATGAATCGTATCAGCTTTGCAAGAAGTATATCGAGCTAAATAACCAGCTGTCTGATTTAGAAGAAATGAAGAATGATAAAGAATATGAAGATTTAGCCAAAGAAGAATCTATTGCGGTCAATGATCAACTAACATTAATAGAACTACAATTAAAGAAAATTCTAATTTCTGACGACCCAAATGATAATAAAAATGCTATCATAGAGATTAGAGCTGGAACAGGCGGTGATGAGGCAGGTTTGTTTGCTTCTGATTTAATGAGAATGTATTCGAGATATGCAGAAAATAATAGTTTGAAAATTAATATTATGGATATACATGAAACTGGTGTTGGTGGGCTAAAATCAGCAACTTTTAGTATTGAAGGCTCCAAAGCATACGGAATGTTTAAATATGAGGGCGGAGTTCATAGAGTGCAAAGAATTCCCAAAACTGAATCAGGAGGAAGGGTTCATACTTCAGCAGCTACAGTGGCAGTATTACCTGAAGCAGAAACCGCAGAAGTAGAGATTAACGATGCTGATATTAAAATTGATACATATAGAGCAAGCGGAGCAGGTGGACAACATGTCAACAAAACAGAATCTGCAATCAGATTAACCCACATACCGACAGGGCTAGTAGTAACATGTCAAGATGAAAGTTCTCAACATAAGAACAAAGCATCTGCAATGAAAGTTTTGAGATCTAGATTATTTGCACTGGAGCAAGAAAAATTAAACAAAGACAGAGATGAAATGAGAAAAAGCCTTGTTTCAACCGGAGACAGATCTGCTAAAATTAGAACTTATAATTTTCCTCAAGGAAGAATTACTGATCATCGTATCAATTACACATCACATAAACTACAAACTACACTTGAAGGCGACATAGGTCATTTAATTGAAAAATTAAAGTTAGCTGAAGATAGTGCTAAAATAGAATGAAATGAATGATATGAGCCTTTTAAGAGATTATTTAAAATCACAAATTTTGAAATTGGAAGGCACAAAAATTCAAGAAGTTAAACAGAAAAGTGAGATTCTAGTTCAGCATTTTTTAAGCATATCTAAGTCAGAATTATACCTAAAGGATATCCCCCTTTCAAAAAAAGATATTAAAAATCTTAATTATTTGTTTTTAGAGCTTTACCAAAATAAACCAATTCAACACATTATTGGCGAAACTTATTTTTATGATAGCAAGTTTTTAACACCTCATGGTGTTTTTATACCGCGGCCTGAAACTGAACTGCTTGTAGATTGCGCCATTGAATTCTTGTCAAATAAGAAGGAGCGCTTACAAATCATTGATTTCTGTACAGGAAGTGGTTGCATTTTGCTTAGCATTGCTAAGCAGTTTCCAAATCATGAATATATAGGTATAGACCAATCTGAAATTGCTATAGAAACAGCCAAAAAAAATAGAGATTTACTTGGGTTAAAAAATTGTACATTTTTTAATGAAGATATTTTTAAATACAAAAAATCTAAAGCTGATTTGCTATTGTGTAATCCCCCCTATCTAGCTTACAATGAAATAGACTCACTTGATAGTTCCGTGAAAAATAATGATCCTCTAAATGCGCTAACAGATTTTAAAGATGGAACATCATTTTATAAATATCTGATACAACACTTTAATCAGCTTGTAAGAAAAAATGGAATTATGTTATTAGAAATCCCCTACTCATCCATTACAAATGATATTATTTCAATAAATAAAAATTTTAACTCAAATAAATCCATTTTTTGTAAAGATTTAGAAGGAAAAAATAGAGTAATTAAGATATATTAGGTATGTATGAAAAGCGAATTTATCCACTTACACAACCATTCTGATAATAGCTTACTGGACGGTGCGCAAAATATCCCTTCTGTACTTGAAACAATCACAGACCTAGGAATGGATTCTGTTGCTTTAACTGAGCATGGAAATATGTTTGGTGCAGTTTCTTTTTATAAAAAAGCAAAAGATAAAAATATTAAACCAATTATTGGTTGTGAAGTTTATGTAGCTAAAGGCAGTCGTTTTCAGAAAGATAGATCTTCCGGTATGGGGAAGTATAACCATTTAGTCTTGATTGCACAAAATTACCAGGGCTATAAAAATTTAATGAAAATAGTAACTCATGGATATTTAGAAGGTTTTTATTATAAACCAAGAGTAGACACTGAAATTTTAAAAAAATATAATGAAGGCATCATATGTCTTTCAGCATGTTTAAAAGGAATATTACCAGAAACACTAATATATAATGGGCTAGAAGCTGGTAAGAAAGTAGCTGAAGAATATTCTAGCATTTTCCCAGGAAGGTATTACATAGAACTTCAAAACCATGGAATTCCAGAAGAATTACAAAACATTCAATTAGCAACAAAACTTGCAAAAGAAATGAACCTCCCAATTATTGCTACGAATGATGCCCACTATGCCAAAAAAGAGCATTATAAAGCTCATGATGTTCATATATGTATTGGTACAGGTAAACATTTATCTGATAAAAATAGATTAAAGTATGCCGGAAACGAATTTTATTTTAAGTCGCAAGATGAAATGTTTTCATTATTTAAGCAATTTCCTGAAGCCCTTGAGAATACAAGAGCTTTAACTGACTCAGTAGACCTTCAGATTCCGATGGAAGACTATCACTTGCCGTGGTATACAATTCCTGGAGATAAAAAGTCAAAAGACATAGACGAATATCTAAAAACTCTTTGTTCATCTGGCCTGAAAGATAAATATGAAAATATTAATACAGAGATTAACCAAAGAGTTGATTATGAATTATCCGTTATAAAAAAAATGGGCTTTGCTAGTTACTTCTTAATTACTGCTGATTTCGTAGAGTATGCTAGGAAAAATAAAATTCCTGTTGGACCAGGTAGAGGTTCTGCACCAGGAAGTATCGTATCCTATGCTTTGGGTATAACCAATATCGATCCGTTAAAGCATAATTTAATTTTTGAAAGATTTTTGAATCCAGACAGAATTAGTATGCCAGATATAGATATAGATTTTTGTGTTGAAAGAAGAGGACAAGTTATTGATTATTTAAAAAGTATTTATGGTGAAGATTCGGTTACACAAATTATAACTTTTGGTAAAATGAATGCTAGAGCTGTAATAAGAGACGTCGGAAGAGTAATGAGTTATTCATATTCTGAAGTTGACAAGATAGCTAAAATGATTCCAGAGGGTCCTAAGGTCACTTTAGACCAAGCATTAAAACAGAATTCAGATTTAAGAACAGTTTCTCAAACGAATTATAAAGACTTAATTGATAATGCTAAAGTTTTAGAAGGAATGACTAGACATGCTTCTATACATGCAGCAGGTGTCGTAGTTGCGCCAGGCGACTTAACAGATTTTGTACCATTGTATAGATCATCACAAGGAGATGTAACTACACAGTATGACATGAAAGAACTTGAATCTATTGGTTTATTAAAAATGGATTTTCTTGGTTTGAGGAATTTAACCGTTATCGATAAGACAATTGATTTAATAAAGCAGCGCTTTAATGAAGATATAGACATAGACAAGATTGACATGGAAGACCCAAAAGTCTATAAACTATTTGCAAAAGGCCTAACAGTTGGAATCTTCCAATTTGAATCAGCAGGTATGAGAGAATTTTTGAAGAAACTTAAACCAAAAGGAATAGACGGCTTAATTGCAATGAATGCTTTATATAGACCTGGACCAATGCAAAATATTGATAGATATATTAAGCGTGCACACGGAAAAGAAAAGGTAGAATATGTCCACCCCTTATTAGAGGAAGCATTAAAAGAAACATATGGAATTATAGTCTATCAAGAGCAAGTTATGCAAATTGCTAATATAATTGCAGGGTTTACATTATCTGAAGCAGATGAAATGAGACGAGCTATTGGTAAGAAGATTCGTTCATTGATGGATAAAATGGCTGATAAATTTGTAAAGGGAGCAGTAAAAAACGGCTTATCGAAAGCTAAAGCAAATCAGATTTTTGATTTAATTGATAAATTTGCTCAGTATGGTTTTAATAAAAGCCATTCTGTTGCATATTCATATATAGCCTATCAAACTGGCTGGCTTAAAACCCACTACACAGCAGAATTCATGTCAGCAAATTTAACTAGCGAAATGAATAATACTAATAAAGTAGTTGTTTTAATAAACGAGTGTAGAAAATTAAATATAAAGGTGCATGCCCCAGATATAAACAAATCAGGAATTAATTTTGAGCCATTAAATGATAAAGAAATATCATTTGGCTTAAATGCTGTAAAAAATGTTGGAGTAAAAGCATTAGAGCAATGTATAGAAGTAAGGCGTAAGGATGGACAGTTTAAATCTATTTTTGACTTTGTTTCAAAAGTAGATCAAAGACTAGTTAATAAAAAAGTATTAGAAAGTTTAATTCTAGCGGGTGCATTTGACTCTATTCATGAAAATCGTGCTCAATTATTTGAAGCAGTAGATTTAGTAATAAACTATGGAAATCAAGTAGACAAACAATCGAATAAAAATCAAATAAATCTATTTGGTGATCAAGAAGAATTAATCAAAGTTCCTGATTTGCCCATAATTGAAGACTGGGATAATCAAGAAAAACTTTCAAAGGAAAAAGAAGTCCTTGGAATTTATGTTTCAGGAAATCCTTTAATTAAATATGCAGATACAATTGAAGAGTTAAGCAATTACGACTTCTCTGAAGAAAAAATATTAAAGGAAAATTCTATTGTGAAAATTGGAGGGGCAATTACCAACTTTAAACTCCATTTTGATAAAAAAAATCAACAAATGGCTTTTTTTAATCTAGATTGTCTAGGCGGGCAAGCGGAGGCAATAATTTTTCATGACGCATTTGATAAATATAAAGAAATAATTAAAGATAATAATATTGTATTTCTAGTAGGTCACACTTCAACACAAAACGACTTTGCAGATTTAAAATTGATCGTTGATGAAGTAGTTCCTATAAACCATGCAAAAAAAGTTTTAAAATTAAATGAAGTTAATATCAGGCTACCTAAAAATTCTTCTAAGGATTTAATGAACGATATAGTGGATTTAGCAAATAAAAATAAAGGCGACCATTTATTTGTTGTTCATATTCCCTCTGAGGATGGACAAGAAAGAAAAATTATTTCCAAGAAAATTAAGGTCTCAAATAATAATCAATTTTTAATTCTGCTAAGGGATTTATTAGGCGATTCAAACGTTTGGATTGATTAAATTATAAGGTATGAAGATAGATCCACCAATTAGAATACTAATGGCTAAACCTGGACTCGATGGACATGATAGAGGAATCAAGGTTTTGGCAGCTGCTTATAGAGATGCGGGTATGGATGTAATATATTTGGGTCTACGTCAAACACCTGAAAGTGTAGTTAAAGTTTCCATACAAGAAGGAGTAGATGTAATTGCTCTTTCAATTCTTTCAGGCGCTCATATGACTATTTTTTCCAAAGTGATGGATCTTATCAAAGAAAATAATTTGAGTAATGTTTTAGTAACAGGCGGAGGAATTATTCCTGAAGAAGATGCGGATAAATTATCTAGCATAGGAGTTGGAAAGCTCTTCGGTCCAGGTACTCCAGTAAAAGAGTCTTTAGATTATATTGAGACCTGGGTTAAAGAAAACAGAAGATGATTTCTAATATTACAAATACATTTATCAAAGCAAAAAAAGCTTTTGATACCAAAAAATTTACAGAATCTCAAAATCTTTTAAACAAAGTCATCAGACACGACAAAGATTTTTTATCTGCTTATTTAATGTTGTATGAAATATATGATAAGAAAAATTCTAAAAAGAAAAATGTTGTTTATAAAGAATTGAAAAGGTTAGCTCCAGATTTATCTATTAAGCACAAACCTGTATCAACAATAAAAAAAGCTGCAACCAAAAAACCAGATTTGGTTACTCTTTCATTAATTAAGCTCATGATTTCACAGGGCAAGAAGGCTCAAGCCAAGAAAAACCTAAGATTGATAATTAACCATTCCAAAAAGAAGCATGAGCAAGATAAAGCAAGAAAAATTTTAGACAATTTATAGAGGTAAGTATGAGTATTGAATATTTTCAAAGAAGGCAAAATAATTTAAAAGAAAAAATAGCAAAAGAAAATCTCGATGGGATGCTTGTAACCAATTTGACTCATATAAGGTACTTATGTGGATTTACTGGATCAAGTGCAACTCTACTTATTACAGATGATCAGATACATTTTATCACAGATGGACGATATGTAGTTCAATCAGAAAAAGAAGTTAAAGGCGCTAATGTAATTATTGATAGTATTCCTCACTATGAAGTTATTAAAGATAAAAGTTTATTAAAAAATGGACAAAGAATTGGCTTTGATGGCAATAATGTTACACATCAAGGCCATCAGCAAATATCAAAAGTTCTAACTGGACAACAACTTGTCAATTTAACTGGTGTTATCGAAAGCTTGGCAATGATTAAGGATGACAAAGAGTTAGAAGCGATTAAAACTGCTGTTGAAATAACTGATAAAGCTTTTTCTGAGGTTTTACCAATGGTTAAAATTGGAGTTGAGGAAAAAATAATAGCTAATCAACTATCATTTCTTTACAGAAAATATGGCGATTCAGATTCAGACGCATTTGCAGCTATAGTCGGCACAGGACCAAATTCTGCAAAGCCTCATCATAAGCCCACTGATCGAAAGATTGGTCCAGGTGAACTGCTAGTTATTGACTCGGGTGCAAAGTTTGCTGGGTATCATGCAGATATGACCAGGTCTTTTGCTACCAAAGGTTTTTCAGAAGAGCAAAAATCAATTTATGACATTGTATTGAATGCTCAAGTTAAAAGTATTGAAGGAATTAAAGCTGGTATGCCTTGTAAGTCTATTGACTCAATTGCAAGAAATCACATAACTCAAGCAGGCTACGGTAAATTTTTCGATCATGGCTTAGGTCATTCCTTAGGATTGGAGATCCATGAAAATCCCCGATTTAGTAAAGTAAGCGAAGACATCCTTGAAGAAAACTGTGTGATGACTGTTGAGCCCGGTATATATGTTCCTGATATTGGTGGCGTTAGAATCGAAGATGATGTCATTGTTACAAAAAATGGAGCTGAAATCCTCAATAAAACCTCTAAAGAATTTCAAATAATTTCATAATGTCTAGAAAAATTGTATTTTTTCTATTTTTTTTCTTAGTCTCATGCGTTGAAAACTTAGTTCACATAGCAATTTTTGATAATGGTAGTTTTTCAGCAAAATATACTTCAATAGGTCATAAGAATGATTTATTAGATAGTGACTTTACTCATCCAAAAAGTGATGACAAATATATATGGTTAACCTCCTTGAGCAAAAAAAGTGAAAATTTAGGAGATGATGTTTGGGAAAAAGAAACTATTTTATCGACCCCTACAAAGACCAAACTAACTTTTTCTAATCCATCTAGCTTACAATATGATATAAATGTCTCAAAAAATTCATATTTGTTTTGGGATTCTTATATATTTCAATCGAACATAAAAAATCTAGAAATTGATTTAAAATATCCAGAGATAGTAAACTTTTTAAATATCAATGAAGATGATTTGTCATGGCTGGTTCCTGCTAAGAGGTATATTTTTTATGAGAGTATAAAATTATACAGAGATAAAAATATGATTGATCAAATGACAGTTGATAGAATAAATAATCAAATTGATACATACATCTCATACGTCAAAGAAAAAGACTATGAGAAAGAATTTAGTAGAAAATCATCTGAAATATTTATTGAAGCCTTATCACCAATGTCTCGACGTTTGTCAAATAGCTTTTTTACAGAGATAACACTAATTATTGATGATTTAGAAAAAGAGTTTGAAAAAAATACGAATTTAATGTTAGACAGTTTCACTTTTAGTGTTGTGATACCAGGGAATCTAAGAAATACAAACGCTACATTAATTAGCGCACTTGATAATACTGTATACTGGGAGTTTAATTTTAATGATATAGCAACAAATCATTTCAATATGTATGCACATTCAATAGTTATTAATAACTTAGCATTGCAACTATTTTTGCTAATAATTTTATTAGTTTTTGCAGGATTTGTATGGAAAAAAAGATTAAAAAAATAATAGACGGCTTAATAGAAGAAATCAATAATCATAATCATGATTATTATGTGCTTGATGACCCTAAGTTGTCAGATAAAGAGTATGATAATCTTTTTAGAAAGCTTGAAAAACTTGAGAATGAACACCCTTCATTAATTACTCAATTATCACCTACACAAAGAGTTGGTCATCCAGTAAGTAGCGGTTTTCAGAGCTATGAACACTCTGTTCCTATGCTTTCTCTATCCAATGCAATTAATGATGAAGAAATATACGATTTTTACAAGCGTATAATAAAATGGCTTAATAATTCTGGGGTTGATTTTGTAGCTGAGCCAAAAATTGATGGGCTAGGTGTATCTTTAATATATGAAAAAGGTATATTGAAAAGAGCTTTAACTAGAGGAGATGGATTTAAAGGAGAAGATATCACACATAATGTTAAAACTATCAATGCTGTTCCATTACAGTTGAGAGAATTAGAAAATCCACCATATTTTATGGAAGTCAGAGGTGAAATCTTTATGAATATTTCAGACTTCAATGATTTAAATAAAACTCGAGAAGCATCAGGTGAAAAGATTTTTGCAAATGCTAGAAATGCAGCAGCCGGAAGCGTAAGGCAGCTGGACCCAAATATTACTGCTTCAAGAAATCTTTCAATTTTTTGTTATGAAATTGGAGGAAGCAAAGATATTGAATTCAATAATCAGGTTGAAATGCTAAAATATCTAAAATTAGTCGGATTGCCTGTGAACCCACTTTCAAAGAAAATTTTGACTGCTAAAGAAATGGTTTCTTACCATCACACTTTAGAATCAAATCGTAATCATATAGATTATGAAATTGATGGTTCAGTAATAAAGGTAAATAATTATAAAAAAAGAAATAGATTAGGATTAAGATCTCGTTCTCCAAGATGGGCTATTGCAGCAAAATTTAAAGCTAAACAAGCAGAGTCACAGATAATTGGGATAGATCTGCAGGTTGGTAGAACAGGTGTAATTACACCTGTTGCAAAAATAAAAGAAGTGGATTTATCAGGGGTAATGATATCTAGTGCTACACTTCACAACCAAGATGAAATTGATAGGAAAGATATCAGGATTAATGATTTTGTATTAATTGAAAGATCAGGAGATGTGATACCTAAAATCACTCAAGTCCTCAAGGAAAAAAGACCAAAAAATACACAAAAATTTTCAATTAGTGATTTTAATTGGCCAGATCCAGAATGTAAAATTGAGCGTGTTGATGGAGAGGCAGCTTATAGATGTATTAATCCTAATTGTAAGTCAAGAGTGATGGGAATGCTTGAGCATTTTTGTTCAAAGAATGCAATGAATATAGAAGGTATGGGACCTCAAATTGTTAAACAGTTATTAGAGGCAGATTTATTACAAAGTTTTGACGATATATATAAAATTAAATATGAAGATTTAATTGATTTAGATCGTTTTAAAGATAAATCTGCTATGAATCTTATTGATTCAATTAATCAGTCTAAAAAGACAACATTTCCAAGATTTTTATTTGGACTTGGAATCCCTAATGTGGGACAACACATATCAAAGGTAATAGATAGATACTGTAATTCATCTCTAGAAAAATTGACCGAGTTAAAGATTGAAGAAATGAAAGAAATAGATGGAATTGGTGAAACGGTCGCTATAGCCATGGAAGATTATTTTAAAAATGATAATAATAAAAGCATCATTGAAAGCTGCTTAAAGTTAGGTGTTAAGATTACACCTACCACTTATGATACTAGTACAATGAGAATGCTAAATCAAAAAATAGTTATAACAGGATCTTTCGAAAGTTTATCGCGAAGTGATCTTAAGCTTAGGTTGGAAAATTTAGGAGCTACCGTTACTTCTTCAGTTTCTTCTAAAACTGATGCAGTTATAGTTGGTAAAAATCCAGGATCAAAATTATCAAAAGCTCAAGATCTAAATATTAGGATTGTAGAAGAAAAAGATCTAATTGGATTTCTAGGTGAAGCTTAGTCTTTTTCTAATTATATAGTGGAATTTTCAGGAAGTATTTATAAAATAGTACCCTCAAATGAATAAAAACCTAGCAATTAAAATCAACAATCTTTTTAAGACCTACGATACTGTAAAAGCAGTTCAAGGTATTGATTTAGAAATCAATAAAGGAGAATTTTATGGTTTGTTAGGCCCTAATGGTGCTGGAAAGTCAACTACTATTAACTCAATTACAAGCTTGGTTAAGCCATCAGATGGAGATATTGAAATTTTTGGCAAAAATATTGAAAATAATTTCAGATTTGCTAGGTCTCAAGTTGGAATTGCACATCAAGAAGTAAGTACGGACTGGTTTTTCCCTTTAGAACAATTATTATATTTTCAGGCTGGTTTCTATGGAGTATCTCGATCAAATGCAAAAGAAAGAATTGAATATTTATTAGAAAAATTAGGTTTATCTAAGCATCGAACAAAAAAAATGCGTGAGCTATCAGGGGGAATGAAACGTAGGCTACAAATAGCGAAAGCTTTGGTGCATGATCCGGAAATAATTATTCTTGATGAACCTACTGCTGGTGTGGATGTTGAACTTAGGCATGATTTATGGTTGTATCTACAAGAGCTTCATAAAGATGGTAAAACAATATTACTAACTACTCACTATATTGATGAAGCAGAGCTTTTATGTGAGCGAGTAGGAATCATTGATAAAGGAAAATTAATTGTTGAAGATACGGTTTCTAATTTAAAAAAAATGGTCAAAAACTCATCACTTGAAATTCGATTAAAAGACAATATCAATGAAGATTTAAGTTTTTTGAGCAAATATGATTATAAACTAGATGAAAAAATTGTTCAGATTTTTACAGATACACCAAACCTTGAATTACCATCGATAATTTTAAAATTTTCTGAAAAAAATATTCAAATTGAAGATATTCATATTCCTAAAACATCGTTAGAAGATGTCTTTCTAGACCTAACAGGAAGGAAAATAAATGATTAAAAATTGGGTTGGTTTTTATACTCTTTCTTCAAGAGAAATCATGCGATTTTTTTCTGTATGGAGACAAACTATAATACCAGGAATAGTTACTACACTATTATACATATTTGTTTTTGGAGTAGCTCTTGAGAATAGGATCAGTGAGATAGGTGGTGTTTCATATAAAATATATATCTTACCAGGATTATTAATGATGAATGTAATTACCAATGCAGTTGCAAATTCTGCTTCTTCAATGTTGCAAATGAAATTACTTCAAACACTTCCTGAACTTTTGATTACTCCGCTTTCTAGTCTTGAATTATCCTTATCGTTCATAATTGGTGGAGCTATCAGAGGATTTGTTAATGGAATTTTAATTCTTTTAATTTGCTGGCTTGCCGGAATGCCCATTTTAAATCTCCCCCTTACATTATTTTTTATTCTTTTAGTTTCTTGGTCATTTTCGAGTTTAGGTCTTTTTGTAGGACAGCTGTCTGACTCATGGGACCAGCTAGCACTAATACAAAATTTTGTTATCACACCCTTTAGTTTTCTTGGAGGAATATTTTATTCAATTAAGATGCTTCCTGGTTGGGCCATGACTTTAAGTCAAGTAAATCCAATCTATTATGCAATAAGCGCATTAAGAGAAGCAACGCTTGGTGTTTCAGATGCTTCATTTCTTACAGCATCAATCTTTTTAATCTTATTTACTATAGGTACAACAGCAATGGCAGTTCAACTGATGTCAACAGGGAAAAAAATTAGGTTTTAATTTTTGTTTAATTGATTTAAAATAGGCCATGCAAAAATTAAAAAAGGCTATCCTATTTTTAGAGGATGGCCTTTTTTTTACCGGAAAAAGTCTTGGTAGCAATGGTGAAACTTTTGGTGAAGTTTGCTTTAATACTGGAATGACTGGATATCAAGAGATACTAACTGATCCTTCCTACTCTAATCAGATGATTGTAATGAGTAGTCCGCACATAGGTAATTATGGTACTAATAACAATGATACAGAATCTGAAAAAGTTTATGCAACAGGTTTTATAATTAAGAGCGAATCTTTACAGCCTTCAAACTGGAGATCTGAAGAATCTCTTTCATCATTTTTGAAAAAGCATAGTATAGTCGGGATTCAAGATATTGACACAAGAGCATTAACTATTCACATAAGAAAAAATGGTGCAATGAGAGGAATCATTTCAACTGAAGATTTTGATATCGATAGTTTGGCAAGCAAAATTGAGAATATCCCTAAAATGGAAGGACAAGATTTAGCAATTAAAGTTGCAAGAAATAAAAAAGTTATTTTATCAAACACTGATAACCCTGTTTATAAAATTGCAGCCATTGATTTTGGAATGAAAAGCAATATATATGATATTATGCTCGATCATAAGGCTGAAGTTGAAATTTTTCCTGCAAATGTATCACACGATGAAATACTTTTATCTAATCCAGATGGTATTTTTCTGTCAAACGGACCAGGAGACCCTGCCGCAGTAACATATGGCATAGAAACAGTAAAAAATTTACTAGGTAAAAAACCTATTTTTGGAATATGTCTTGGGCACCAAATTCTAGCTTTAGCATTAGGTGCAAACACATTCAAAATGAAGTTTGGTCATAGAGGTATAAATCAACCAGTAAAAAATTTAATTACAAACAAAGTAGAAATTACATCCCAGAATCATGGATTTGCTGTTGACGAAGATACTCTACCATCTAACGTCACTGTAACACATAAGCACCTAAATGATGATACTGTTGCTGGAATAAGCTGTAATGATATTTCAGCATATTCAGTTCAATATCATCCTGAAGCTAGTCCAGGACCACATGATTCAAGATATGTATTTAAGGAATTTTTCAATATGATGAAGAGCAATGCCAAAACGTAACGACATAAACACTATCTTAGTTATAGGAGCTGGGCCAATTGTTATTGGGCAGGGATGTGAATTTGATTATTCTGGGACCCAAGCCATAAAAGCTTTAAAAGAAGAAGGGTATAGAGTCGTGTTGATTAATTCTAACCCTGCTACCATCATGACTGACCCCCAATTTTCTGATAAAACCTATATTGAGCCTATTTCTACAGAGTATGTTGAAGCAATAATTAAAAAAGAAAAACCAGATGCTATTTTACCTACTGTTGGAGGTCAAACTGCTTTAAATGTTGCTATGAAACTAGATGAAGAAGGAATACTTAAAAAGTATGATGTTGAACTAATAGGAGCTAACAGAAAAGCTATTGAAACTGCTGAAAGTAGAGAAATGTTCAAGCAGGCTATGTTAGAAATTGGCCTTGATTTGCCATATGGTTATACTGTTAAATCACTGGATGAGGCTAAAAAGTTATTAGATAAAATTTCCCTACCTGCTATTATTAGGCCCTCCTTTACATTGGGTGGCTCAGGTGGTTCTGTTGCATACAATGAAGAAGAATTTGAGACATCAGTAAATAAAGGGTTGAAAGAAAGTCCAACTGGACAGGTCCTTGTTGAAGAATACTTAAACGGCTGGAAAGAATACGAATTAGAACTTATACGCGATTTAAATGATAATGTTATAATTATTTGTTCAATTGAAAATATCGATCCTATGGGTATACATACTGGTGACTCTATTACAATTGCTCCTGCGATGACTCTTAGTGATAAAGAGTTTCAAGTAATGCGAAATGCAGCTATAAAATGTATTAGAAAAATCGGTGTTGATACTGGAGGTTCGAATGTTCAGTTTGCAGTTAACCCAGTTGACGGAAGAATGGTGATAATTGAAATGAATCCAAGAGTTAGTAGGTCTTCTGCTTTAGCTTCAAAAGCTACAGGATTCCCAATTGCAAAAATTGCTGCAAAGCTTGCTGTTGGATATTCTTTAGATGGACTAAAAAATG
>OCZA010000335.1_pt1 | contig 16813 bp, 15 predicted proteins | sample 1539021 | NCBI WGS metagenome assembly OCZA01 (sample SAMEA2619376, study PRJEB22493) | marine metagenome | biome: marine biome (ENVO:00000447); feature: surface water layer (ENVO:00002042); material: "saline water (ENVO:00002010), including plankton (ENVO:xxxxxxxx)" | depth 5 m | reverse complement strand
AACTTGTTTAGGTTTTGGAAACATGTCCATGGGTGAAAAGGCTTTTGGCTCATGTACTCCTCAGGGGATAATGAGATTGTTGCATGAATATAAGATAGAGATAGCAGGAAAACATGCAGTAGTAGTTGGAAGAAGTCCTATATTGGGTAAACCAATGGCGATGATGTTACTAAATGAGAATGCAACAGTTTCAATTTGTCATTCTAAAACTACCAATTTGGAAGAGCACCTCATGAAAGCCGATATTATTGTTGGAGCTGTAGGTATTCCAAAGTTTATAAAATCAAATTGGATTAAAGATGGAGCCGTAGTAATAGATGCAGGTTATCATCCAGAAAAATGTGGAGATATAGATTTAGAAGGAATCATAGATAGATGTTCTGCTTATACTCCAGTTCCAGGTGGAGTTGGTCCAATGACAATTAATACGCTGATACTACAAACAGTTGAAGCCTGTGAAGCGTCTTTATAAAATATTATCAATATGAAAATTTATGATGTTGCAATTATAGGAAGTGGTTTTTCAGGTATAACCTGTGCTCACTACTTGAAAGAAGAAGGTATTGATAACTTCTGCATTTTAGAAAAGAATAATTCTTTAGGAGGTGTCTGGAGTCATGGAGGGGTAGGATCTTATCCTGGAGCTGCATGTGATGTTCAATCATATACATACTTACCTTTTTTAGATGAAACTGGTTTTATACCTTCTAAGAGATACGTAAGTCAGACTGAAATAGCTGATTATGCAGAACTGCTAGTTGACCACTTTGATATACGTCAACACATAAAATTCTTACAAAAGGTAGTAGCTCTTGAGTATGTAGATTTTGGCAAATGGAGAGTTGAAATCACTAACCTTGAGAGTGAAACGAAAACTGAAATATTCGCAAAACACATAGTTTGCGCTAACGGACCATTATCAAGTCCCAGAATGCCTGAATTTGGTGGAATGGAAAAATTCAAAGGTGAAAGTTTTCATACTGCTGAATGGGATCAAGAAGCTAATTTAAAAGGTAAGAAAGTAGGCATCGTTGGGACAGGAGCTTCTGCTGCACAAGTCATCACATCTATCGCAGACGAAGTAGAATCCCTAACTGTATTTCAAAGAACAGCAACGTGGGCTATAGAAAGAGAAGACCAACCCACACCTCCAGATATAGTCGAAGCTTTCAAGGCAGGAGGATACAGTTCAAAGCTTAGATACGTAGATTGGAAAGGGGAATATCCTCCTGATCCCAATCTGCCTTTTACATTCGAGCAATTACATGACGAAAATTGGAATTCTGCAGTCTGTGATCTTTTGAGTGAGAGAATCAAAAATGATGTCAATGATCCCGAAGTAGCAAAACTACTGACGCCTGATTATCCTTTTTTCTGTAAAAGAGTTTTGATTATTGATGATTACTTTACAACTTTTAATAAAGAAAATGTTCACTTAGTTAATGACCCTGGAGGAGTAGTTGCCGTGAATGAAACTGGTCTTGAGATGTCATCCGGGGATTTACACGAACTTGAAGTTATTATTTATGCTACTGGCTTTGATGCTGGCCTAATACCTTTTTCAGTAACAGGTAAAAATGGCATAACCTTAGCAGATAAATTTGGGGCTTCTGCTGAGAATAATTTTCAAATGATTGAGCCAAAAACATTATGGGGTCTTCATGTAAATGATATGCCTAATTTTTATATGATGGTCGGGCCTCAAAGCTTAAACCCAGTAACTAATGTGACTCTTCTATGCGAAGAACAAGGTAAATATATTGCAAAGCTTGTCTCATCAATGAAACTCGACAATAAAGACGAAGTTGAGCCTCTTGCGGAAGCCGTTAAGAATTGGACTGATAAATGTAATGTTTCTTCTGATGGGAAAATATGGCTCCAATGCAATAATTGGTATATGAAAGGAACTAAAGATGATCAATCTGCGGGAAGAAGTCGTTCAAAGGCTATGTGGATGGAATCACATGAATCTTATCTTAATCACTTATTAGGTGGTGCTGATGGCCATCAAGATGAATTGCTAAAATTTTCATAAAAAGACCTATCTAAAAACATTGTTATAATGATTCTAAAGGAGATCTAGATAATGGAACATATTGATGTAGTGGTAGTTGGAGCAGGCATTTCAGGTATTGGTGCTGCCTATAACTTAAAAACGCGATGTCCCCAAAAGACTTACACAATTCTGGAAGGACGGTCTAATTTGGGAGGCACATGGGATCTTTTTAAATATCCTGGTATAAGATCTGACTCCGACATGCATACTATGGGCTTCAAGTTTAAACCTTGGAGGAGCCCCAAAACAATAGCAGACGCTCCTTCTATTCTTGAGTATCTCAATGAAACTGTAGATGAATTTGATCTAAGAAAAAAAATTCAATTTAATAAAAAGGTCATATCTGCCGTATGGTCATCTCCCGATGCCCTCTGGTATTTAAAAGTAGAAGATCAAGAGAATAACTCTGTTGAAGAGATGACTTGTAATATTTTATATTTATGTGGCGGATATTATAATTACGATGAGGGGTACACTCCTGAATTTAAAAATGTTGAAGCCTTTGAGGGTGAGATCATTCATCCCCAAAAATGGCCTGAAGAATTAGATTATTCTGATAAGAAAGTTGTTGTGATTGGTAGTGGAGCTACCGCTGTAACTATCGTTCCTGCCATGTCAGAAAAAGTAAAACACATCACTATGCTGCAAAGGTCTCCTACTTATTATTTTGCAGCACCCGATGAAGATAAAATCGGTAACTTCATCAAAAAATTTACTACAGATAGATTGGGTTATTTTTTGGTGAGATGGAAAAATATCCTAATGCAAAGATTTATGCTCAATAGGCTTAGACGAAATCCTGAAAAGACAAAAGAGATGTTAATTAATCATGTCAGAAGTCACCTAGGAGAAGATTATGATGTTGATAAACACTTCACTCCCAGATATATGCCTTGGGATCAGCGCCTATGCTTTGTTCCAAATGGAGATATGTTCAATGCTATGAATTCTGGAAAAGCTTCTGTGGTAACTGAAACAATTGATGAATTTACTCCAAACGGTATTAAGCTAGACTCTGGAGAGGAGTTGGAAGCAGACATCATTATTACAGCTACCGGCTTAAATATGAGACTGCTTAACGGTATAGACATAAAAATTGACAATCAAACTCTCGATATTTCAGAAAAGACTCAATATAAAACAATGATGTTTAGCGATGTACCAAACTTAATAGCAACATTTGGGTATACAACCGCTTCTTGGACTTTAGGTGCTGATCTTATTTCAGAATATGCATGCAAATTGATTAACTTACTAGATAAAAAAGGGTTAGATTATTTTTGTCCTGAGATAGGTGAAGATGTTGTATCTGAAAAAGAATATCTAGACTTAAACTCTGGATATATCGAAAGAGTGAGAGATCAACTGCCCAAGCAAGGATCTAGAGATCCTTGGATTAATAGCCAAAATTATTTAAGAGATATAACTCAAATTCGTTTCAAGAGTGTAGAGGACGATGACCTTAAATTTAAGAAAGCAGGTTAGGAATTATTTATTGTAGATTTATTGAAGTCGTCGAAATAGTAGAAATTAACGCCCTTCTCATCTCCTGATAAATTAACCATTGCCTTGGCTAGAGTGTCCCCTTTTATACTTCGATACTTTCTCATACTTCCAATTAAGAAAGGATCTAGAACATAAGGAAAAATCTTTTGCCCTATAAACTCACCAAACCTCATTTCATTTCTAGCGCCTATTAACAAACCAGGTCTATGAATAGATATAGATTCAAAATCTATCTCAGTTATTTGATCTTCTATCATTCCCTTAGTTTTTAAATAAAAGTTTGTAGAGTTAGAATCCGATCCCAGAGAAGTAACAATAGAAATATTTTTAACACCACTTGCTTGTGCTTGTTTAGCAATCTCGTGACAATAAGTTATATCAACCTTCTGAAAAGCCTCTTTAGATCCAGCTTTTTTGATAGTGGTGCCTAAGCAAATAAATATATCTTTAATATCTGAAAAGGTCTCATCTGGAAGATGAAGATCATCAAAATCTATTTTGTAGTAATTTAATAAAGAGTTATCACTTTCTTCATCGTTTCTTACAAGAGCTAAAACCGCAATACCTCTTTCAATTAGATGATTTACAACTGATTTACCAACTAAGCCGGTTGAACCAACGACCATAGATTTATTTCTGAGCATCTCTAAGGCCAGTATTTATCTTTAAGCAGTCTTTTATATAATTTTCCTGTTGGATGTCTAGGCAGTTCCTCTTCAAAATCTATAGTTCTGGGACTTTTAATTGAGGACATATTCTCTTTACAAAAAGCGATGAGTTCTGCTTCTAAGTCGGGCCCTGCGTCACTTAAATTAGCTGGCTGTACTACTGCCTTTACTTCCTCCCCCATTTCTTCATTCGGAACACCAAAAACTGCCACGTCTGCAACCTTAGGATGCATCACTAAAAGGTCTTCAGTTTCTTTGGGATAAATATTCACTCCTCCAGAGATAATCATGAAAGATTTCCTATCAGTTAGATAAAGAAAACCATCCTGATCTAAATAACCCACATCACCAAGAGAGCTATAACCTTTATCAGTCATTGCGCTTTTAGTTTTCTCTTCATCATTATGATATTCAAATGTCGTCGCTGTCTCACCTCCGAAGTAAACTCCTCCTACTTCACCAGTTGGCAATTCTTCACCATCATCATCAAGGATGTGTAAAGAGCCAAATAAAGGTCTGCCTACGCTACCTTTATGTTCTAGCCATTCTGCAGAATTAATCATAGTAATTCCGTTATATTCAGTGCCTGCATAGTATTCGTGAATAATAGGACCCCACCAATCAATCATCTCTTCTTTCACAGCTACTGGACAAGGTGCAGCTGCATGAATAGCAACTTGATGGCTTGATAAATCATATTGCGATCTAATTGAAGGATCTTTCTTTAAGAATCTAACAAACATTGTTGGCACCCACTGAGAATGAGTAACCTTATATTTCTCTATTGATTCTAAGGCAGCCTCTTCATCAAATTTTTCGAGAATAATTGAAGTTGCCCCTGAAGCTAGAAAACCAGTATTAAAATTTAGCGGAGCGGCATGATACAGAGGCGCTGGAGATAAATACACACTGTCCTCTCCAGCCCCATATAGCATTAGCACTCGACCTAAACCCGGATCTTCTTCATCTGGCTCATAGGGTAATGGAGTTAATGGTAATTCTCTTTTCACTCCTTTAGGTTTGCCGGTGGTCCCTGAAGAATAAAGCATAGATCCTCCTTGGCATTCATCTTCGATCGATTCAATTGGCATATCTTGGATCCCATCTTCATAAGATAGATACCCAGATGTTGTGCCATCTAACATAAAGCGATGAACACCCTCTAGAGCTTCTCTGAGATCGCTTGCTGTTTGTTCTAAAAACTTAGAAGTGATTAATACTTTGGCATCACAATCTTTTACGATGTACTCCACCTCAGATGGTTGAAGTCTCCAACTTATCGTTGTATACCTAAGACCACTTCTCCAAGCTGCAAATACGATTGGGAAAAATAAATGGTGATTTTCCATCATGATAGCTATGGAGTCACCTGGTTTTAGTCCCAGAGATCTAAATAAATGAGCGCCTTGATTAGACAGTTCGTTTAATTGACCATGTGTGACTACCTTACCGCTACCTGCCATTATTACAGCTGGCTTTTCTGGAAACTTTTTCCCATTAACTCCCGGATGCATAACTTCTCCCTTGTTATATACTTTAAAACTTATGTGAATATTGCCATACAATATAAAAATCTGTAAGACTAAAATAATTTAATCATATGACTTCTAAATCTCTTGCATTAATAACCGGCTTCGGAGGAATAAATTCGGCAGGAAGAAGTTCTTCCTACCTTGCCTATAAAAATATGGTCTTCGATTCTCTTTCAAGTAAAGAACAACTTGAGGTTCTTCAAGACTTGGCGGTTCTTCAGGGCAAAATTGAGCCTATTGGTAGATCTTGGGAAACTAATTCAGGTGATTCAATTGATCTTAAAAAATACTTACTCGATAACATCACAGATATAAGGTCTGATTCAATGGTAAGAGAAATAGACAGGGATTTATACGATCAAGATGGAATTATTCTTGACCAAATCGGTGCAAGTGCAGCCGGACAATTACCAAAAGGATTTGATCCTTCTAGCTTATACCCTGCAAGACAACATCCGAAAGCACTTCAGATGACGATATTTGGTATGGGTGATGCTCTTGGACAGCTTGGAGTAGACTGGAAAATCATCCAAGAAAAAATTGCTCCAGATGAAATAGCAGTTTTTAGTGGGGCAGCAATAGGTCAACTGGATGGCTTCGGATTTGGTGGATTGATGCAATCTAGATCGAAAGGATCTAGAGCGAGTTCCAAAAATTTAGCTCTAGGTTTAGTAGAAATGTCTGCTGATTTCATTAATGCCTATATTTTAGGTAGTGTGGGACGCACTGGTCATGTTGTTGGTGCGTGTGCAACATTTTTGTATAACCTGCAAATGGGGAAAGAAGCTATTGAGTCGGGATCTGCTAGATTTGTGGTTGTAGGCGGTGCAGAAGCCCCTATCACTCCAGAGATTGTTGATGGTTTTTATGCAATGAGCGCCTTATCAGATGATAAAAGGATGATGGAAATGCAGGCTCAACATAATGAAAATTTAAAAGATGGTCCAATTCAAAAGAAGGCATGCAGGCCTTTTGGTCAAAATGTGGGGATGGTACTTGGTGAGTCTGCACAATTCGTAATATTAATGGATGATGCTTTAGCTATAGAATTAGGGGCCGAGGTTTATGGATGTGTGTCTGCTGTTTCATCTCATTCAGATGGATTCAAAAGTTCAATTAGTGGGCCAGGAGTTGGTAATTACATAACTATGGCCAAATGTGCTTCAGAAGCAGAAAAAATAATTGGGCTGAAAAAATTGCGAAACAGAACCTTCGTGCATGCACATGGAACAGGAACGCCTGCAAATAGGACAACTGAGTCTCATATTCTTGATGAAGTAGCACAAACCTTTGGAATAAAATCTCTTCCAGTTACAGGCATCAAATCTTATTTGGGTCATAGTATGGCCCCTGCTTCTGGCGATCAACTTACAGCTACCCTAGGAACTTGGGATAAAGGTATAGTGCCAGGTATACACTCAACTGATTTTATTGCTGAAGATGTTCATCAGAAGAACTTAGATATTCTTCTTGAAAATCATAAAGAAGATAAAAGTTACTTCAGTGCAGCTTTGCTGAATGCAAAAGGTTTTGGCGGTAATAATGCCTCTGCCTTGATTTTATCGCCTGAAGAATCAATGATTTTATTATCTAAAAAATACTCTTCTTCGAAGATGAAGAAATACTTATCATTAAATGAAGGCGTGAGTGCAAAGGCATCAAAACATAACAAACAATGTTTGAGGGGAAATTACAATATCATCTATAAATTCAATGAAAATGTTCTTCAGGGAGAGGAAGACGTAGTTATAGAAAAGAGTAAAGTAAGCCTCAAGGGGTTTAAGCAATCAATAAATTTAAAAAAATAAAACGGGGAAAGAAATGGAAAGAAACTGGAAAGAAGTAAGATCAGAAGTAAAACGGTTCGTTGAAGAGGAAGTTTATCCTGCTGAACCTATTCTTCACAAAGGAAACGAGGAATCTAAAGAGAAACTTTCTGAACTTATGCAAAAAGCAAAAGATAATTCTTTGTGGGCGCTTGGGCATCCTAAAGATATAGGAGGTCAAGGTATGCCTTTCATGGAATATGTCTATATAAATGAAGTTGTTGGAAGATCTTCCAGCGCGATGGTTGCTTTAGGAACGCATTCACTTCAAGACTCAATAATGCTTAGAGAATTTGCCCCTAAAAAATGGAGAGATGAATATCTTGAACCACTGGTTCAAGGTGAAGTTTTTCCAAGCTTTGCAATGACCGAACCAGATATTTCTAGTTCGGATCCAACGCAATTACAAACTACTGCTATTCTTGAAGGTGATGAATGGGTTATAAACGGAACTAAATGGTTTACAACAGGAGCTGCCAGAGCTTCTTACACAACCGTTATGTGTCGTACCGAGTTAGATGTTCCTAGTCATGGTGCTTTCAGTATGATTATTGTTCCAACTGATAATCCTGGTTACAAGATAGTGAGAGAAACTCCGGTTCTTGGCATAAATGGTGGTCATTATGAAGTTAATTATGACAATGTCAGAGTGCCTAAAGAAAATCTTCTTGGTCCTAGAGGGCAAGGTTTCTTAATTGCTCAAAGAAGATTAGGGCCTGGTAGGATCTTTCACTGCATGAGGTGGCTTGGCCAAGCCCAAAGAGCGTTTGATTTAATGTGTGAAAGATTACATTCAAGGGAGACTTTTGGGACTCCTCTAGCTGATAAACAGTTAATGCAAAAATTTGTTTTTGATAGTGCTTGTGAAATTCAGGCCAGCAGACAGCTTACACTAGATGCTGCTAAAAGGATTGATCAAGGAGATGATGCAAGGATAGAGATAGGAATGATAAAAGTTGTAGGTGCTGAAATGGTTCATAATGTTATTGATAGAGCCATTCAAGTACATGGTGCTAAAGGTCTTACTGATGATACTCCTCTAAGCTTAATGTACAGACACGCAAGAGAAGCAAGAATTTATGATGGTCCAGATGAGGTTCATGTTCAATCTGTTGCTCGAAGAATCTTAAAAAATTATCAAAATAATGGAGTGGGATGGGATTTTGGTGAAAGAGATGCAAGCTTAGAGAGCTAAATGAGCCAAGAGTTAGGCAATCTTTTATCAAAGAAACTTGATGGTGAATCCATTAATGGTGAGATCATAAATCTTGAGCCTTTAACTGGAGGAGCATCAAAAGAAATTTGGAAATTTGAAGTAAAGCTCAAAGATAAATCTGAAAAATATATTCTTAGGAGAGGTTCAGGAATTGAAGGACCTCTTGCAATCAAAACTTCAGATGAAGCCCAAATCCAAAAAACTGTAAGAAAATTAGGTGCATTAGTTCCCGAAATCATTTCTGTATCATCTCTTAGCGAACCTCTAGGAGATTCCTACATTATGAAATTTGTTGAAGGTGAAACTATTGCAAGAAAAATCTTAAGAGATGCAGAATATAAAAATGCACTTCAAAATCTTGCTTTTGAATGTGGTGAATCCATAGCAAAAATTCATCAAGCAGATATAGCAGAATTTAGCTTCCTTCCAAAAAAGACTGTCAAAGAGCAACTGAGTGATTTATATGAAACCTATACTTTATTCAATCAGCCTTCTCCTGTATTTGAGTACACCTATCTTTGGCTCAAGAAACAAAACTTTGGTGAAATTGATGATGCTCTTGTACATGGTGATTTCAGGCTTGGGAATATCATTGTTAGTCAAGATGGATTGCAATCAATTATAGATTGGGAACTTGCTCATGTAGGTAATCCTTTACAGGATCTTGGATGGATTTGCGGGAATTCTTGGAGGTTTGGCAATACAGATAAAGTTGTAGGTGGATTTGGAAATTTAGAAGACCTTCTGGATGGATACAACTCCGTAAGTAAATATCAAGTTGATGCGGAAACAGTTAAGGCATGGCAAGTTTTTGGAACTTTCAGGTGGGGAGTTATTTGCCTCATACAAGCATCTGCTCATTTAAATGGAACCATTAATTCTGTAGAAAAAGCAGCAATTGGCAGAAGAGTATCTGAAACGGAAATTGATATAGTGGACTTGCTTTTTTTAGGAGGTAGATAATGATCTTTGATAAACCCGATAGTGTTGAGTTATTGGATGCGGTGAATCATTTTTTAAATGAAAAAATAAAAGATGAGGTTCCTCCTCACTTAGCATTTAAGTTGAGGATTGTCGAAAATGTATTAAACATAGTTGGCAGAGAAATAGCACTCGGAGAGAAATTATCTCAAGAAGTAATCAAGGATTTAAGAGAACTAATTGAGTCAGATACTGCAAATATTAAAGATCTCGCATTATTGATTAAAGAAGAAAAGTTAGACTTACAAAACGAAGATTTAAAGAATCTGCTTGTCAAATTATCAAAGAATAAAATTACTATTGATAATCCTAACTACTCTACTTTTAAAAAATTAGTCGACTGACTTTAATGCCTTCTTATCTCTGAAAATCATCAAAAATGGCATGAAAAAAGCCCAAGTCTTGTGATAATGTTTAGGAAATAATCTTTGCGAAAGATCTAATAATTTAGCATCTAAACCAATAAAAATTCTACTTTTCTTCTTTCTCACACCATTCAAAATAATTTCTGCAGCTTTACTGGGGTGCATACCTCCTTCCCTAAAAAGATCTCCCATTTCCTGTTGAGATTTTGGAGCATTTCTTGTGAAAATAGAGTCTCTAGCTCCATCATCTCTATTGAAGTCTTCATCACTCATTCTTGCAGTTGCCGCAATATTTGTTCCAATGTGGCCAGGATGAACACAATGGATTTGCAGATTTGGATTTGTTGCTTTCATCTCAAGAGCTAAACTTTCTGTAAATCCTCTTACGGCAAACTTTGTTGCGTGATAAACGGTTTGTCCAGGGACAGCAACCATACCAAAGATAGATGATGTGTTGACGATAGCTGCTTCAGGACTGTCAATCATATGAGGTATAAATGCTCTTGTACTATTTATAACGCCATCAAAGTTAATCCCCATTACCCAATCCCAGTTCTTTTCATCCATATCCTTAAAGTGCGATCCCGTTGTAACACCAGCATTGTTGAATACCAAGTCAACCTTTCCATGTTGATCGATCACCTTTTGAGGTAAGGCCTCTATAGATTCTTTATCGGATACATCTAAAACATGAGAAGAGACAGATACATTATATTTTCTTAACATTTCGACTGTTTCATTTAATGTCTCTTCATTCACATCCGTAACGCAAACATCAGCGCCATCTTGTGCAAGCAATACTGCCAGATATCTTCCCATTCCTGATCCTGCTCCAGTAATTACAGCGACTTTATCTTTAAACGTTTTCATCTATTCTCCCCTTCTCTCCCCATTAAAATTTATATTGTAAGCATCCTCCGGTGAGTTTCTAACCCACCCATCAATTGCCTTCGCATCTTCTCCAACAAGCACTCTCCATTCTTTTCGTTTTACAGCATTAAGAATAATTTCTGCAGCTTCAGCTGAAGATGTAGGAGCATTATTTTTAAAAGACTCAGCATTTTCTTTTATTTGATCTTTAATTTGTTCAATCGAAAAGTTATGAACCGGCATTCCCATTTTTATCATAGCTTCCTTTGTCTTTTCATAATCTTCATCTGATCTTTCCCCTAAAATCTTCCCTGTATTTTCAGCTATAGAAGTTCCAATATGCCCTGGCATTACAACTGAAACTCCAACATGTGGTGCATTAACCTTAAAATCATCAATTAATGCCTCACTGAAACCTTTAACGGCAAATTTGGCCGCGGAGTAGGAGGTATGAGGTACTCCATTCAAAGTAGCCCAGAAACCATTAATACTGCTCGTGTTTATAATATGTCCTTCGTCACTGGCAACAATGTAGTCCATAAAAGCTCTGCTGCAATAATAAACACCATACCAACAAACTGCGAAGCAACGTTCCCATTCTTCTCTTGAACCTTCAACGAAGCTTCCCCCGCCTCCAATACCAGCATTATTAAATAGAAGATTTATTACTGAAGTATCATGCTGGTCTATCACTTCATCTTTAAATTGGAGTACCTGCTCCTCATCGCTGACGTCACAAATGTGCTTAGTAACTTTAACATTTGGGCATTCCTTAGAAACAATTTTAAATGTTTCTTCCATATTCTCCTGTATTACATCACACATCGCGACATGACAGCCTTCTGCAGCTAACTGCCTCACCAGCTCTCTACCCATACCGGTGCCTCCGCCGGTGACGACTGCAATTTTATTTTTGAAGTTTTTCATCCTGAAAGATCCTTTTGCTTATAAAGTTATACTAATTTTCGCTAGTATCTTGAGATTTAGGAAAATCGCTGAATGGAAAAGGCTTTTCGCCACTTTGATAAGTTAAGTAATCAATAATTTGAACCATATAATCTCTAAAACCTAGAGAAACTTTAGAGATATTCTCACTCCTTTTATCGGTAATTAAAACGAAAAGAAACTGAATGAATACGATTAACCAAAGGAAGGTCATAGATAGATAATATGCAAACGAGAAGGCTAACATCCAAAAAAGCCTTATCCACTTTCCCTGTTTTAGAAAGTTATCTTTCCACTCTTCACTATCGATGATTTCTTCATTACCTACATCAATAACTTTATCTTCTTCTTTTTCTGACATATTTTTATTTTACAAATTCAACATCTTTTATCATGTCTTGACCCAAGACATTTTGAATTGATCCATCAAGACTATCACCTTTATAGATTATTTTGTAAAGAGAATCCACAATAGGCATCTCGACTTGATTTTTATCTGATATATTCTTTACAACCCTTAAGGTTTTTAATCCTTCAATGGTTTGGCCAATTTTTTGTTTAGCTTTATCAACAGATAGACCCTCACCGATATATTTTCCAAATTGATGATTTCTACTCAAAGGTGAAGCACAAGTTGTAATAAGATCTCCTACTCCTGCCAAGCCCAGAAAAGTTTGAGGATTAGCGCCTAAATCAGTCGCCAAACGTCCCATTTCTCCCAACCCTCTTGTCATGATCATACCAATAGTATTTTCTCCTGAATTTAAACCGTCGGCTATACCGCATGCGATTGCATATATATTCTTTAGTGCACCACCCATTTCTACACCGTAAGGATCATCATTCTCATAAACTCTAAAATAATCTGTTGATAAATCTTCAATAGTCTCTCTTCTCAGATCTTCATTTTTACTAGCTATGACTGTTCCAGATAAGTGATGATTGGCTATTTCTTCTGCCAGATTAGGTCCGCTTAAGACACCTATAGGATTCTTAGGATAATATTCCTCAAGAATGTTGCTCATCAAACTGAATCCATCTTTTTCGACACCTTTAGTGGCGGTAATAAGATATGAACTTTCCTGAATAAATTTATATGCTAGTATCGATACCTCTCTGAAAGCATCGCTTGGTATACAAAATATTATTGTGTCTGAATCAGATACTTCCTCAATATGAGGGGTTGCGACGATATTTGATCCTAGATTTAAGCCGGGAAGATATCGATGATTAATATGAGTTTGATTGATTTCTTTTGCAGTTTCTTCATCTCGCATCCACAGAGTTACTTTATTTCCATTCAGTGAGGCAAGGTGAGCTAAGACTGTGCCCCAACTTCCCCCTCCAAGGACGGAAATACTTTTTCTATTCATTAATTTTCAACAATTATATTTATGAAGTTACAATCAAATAGAAATTCTAACAGTTTGTATTTTTTTAAGCTAAAACCATCAGGAAGGAATCATGAAGATTAGAAAATTAAAGTCAGCAGAGGATGTAAAAAAGTTTTTAGATTCTTCTAAAACAGAGTATGTCAAAGTTGGACTAACAGATATAGATGGCATTCTCCGAGGAAAATATATGCATGTAGATAAATTTATTAAATCTTCAAAAAAAGGTTTTGGATTTTGCGATGTAATATTTGGTTGGGATAGCAGTGATGAATTATATGAACTTAAGAATGAATCAGTGGACAATCTTTATACAGGATGGCACTCAGGATTTCCTGATGCTAAAGCAAATATTATTCCTGAATCCGGAAGGATCAATCCATTTGAAGAGAATATTCCATTCTTTCTAGCAGAATTATCCGAAGATGAAGTATGTCCTAGAGGTTTGCTTAATAAAATCATTAATAAAATGGAAGATGTAGGGATAAGATCAAAGTCTGCTTTTGAATATGAATTTTTTCTTTTTAATGAAACACCTCATTCTATAAGGAGTAAAAATTATTCTAATCTTACTAATTTCACTCCAGGAATGTTTGGATATTCGATACTAAGGAGCTCTGTTGAGTCTCACCTTTATAATGAATTGTTGAATTTATGTATGGACATGGATATGCATCTCGAAGGTCTCCATACTGAAACAGGACCTGGAGTGATAGAGGCAGCTATAACTGTAGATGATTCGCTAAATGCCGCTGATAAAGCAACTTTATTTAAGACTTTCTCTAAGGTTCTGTTTCAAAAAAATGATCTTATGGCAAATTTTATGGCGAAATGGTCAGATAAGTATCCTGGACAATCTGGTCATATTCACACTTCCCTTCAAGATCTTGAAGGAAAATCGCTATTCGCATCTAGTCAAAAAGAACTTCCGGAGCAATTAAGATACTTTATTGGAGGTTTACAAAAATATATGAGAGAGTTTTCTATAATGATTGCACCTACCGTAAATTCCTATAAAAGACTTTGCCCTGGAGCATGGGCTCCAATAAATATGACTTGGGGAGTTGAAAATAGAACAACAGCATTCAGAGCCATAAAAGGTGATTCCACCAGTCAAAGGATTGAAAATAGACTGCCGGGTGCAGATTCCAACCCGTATCTTGCGCTTGCTGCAACATTAGGTGCAGGATTTCTTGGGATTCAAGAGAAAATTGATCCTACCGAGGAAACTTTAGGTGGTGCATATGATTTAAATCTAGAACGAAAATATCAAGTACCTTCTAATTTGGGTGAAGCAGCAAATCTTTTTAAGAATTCAGAATCAGCCAAAGATCTTTTTGGAGAAACATTTGTTAAACATTTTGCAAACACTAGGATTTGGGAATTTAAAGAATTCCAGAAAAATAAAAGCTTTTTTGAGTCTGATGAAATTTCTCTATGGGAGTTAGATAGATACTTTGAAATAATATAACAATGAAAACAGGAATAGTATTTCACGAGCTTTATCTTTGGCATGACACTGGGAATCATGCTGATTATGTGCCCTATGGCTTTCCAGTTGAGCCCTTTCAACATTCAGAGAATCCTGATGCAAAAAGGAGAATCAAAAACTTAATGGAAGTTTCAGGCCTTTATGAAAAACTTTTTCAAATAACTCCCAGAAAGGCAACTAAAGATGAAATTTTGTTATTTCATACTGAAAATCATTTTGAGTATATTAAATCACTTAATGACTCCATAAATATTGATGCGGGTATCACGACACCGACTGGAATTGGTAGTTTTGATATTGCATTGCTCTCTGCTGGAGGGGTCATTGAAGCTATTGACCATGTGATAGACGAAAAGGTTAATAATGCATATGCTTTAGTAAGACCTCCTGGTCACCATGCTATGCCGAATAAAGCTATGGGGTTTTGTATTTTTGGTAATGCCGCTATTGCCGGCAAGCATGCACTCAAAAATAAAGATCTACACAAAATAGCTTTTATTGACTGGGATGTGCATCATGGAAACGGAACGCAAGCTGCTTTTTATAATGACTCTAATGCTTTAACAATTTCTATTCATCAAGATAGAAATTTCCCGACAAATTCGGGTCTTGTCTCTGAAAATGGGGAGGAAAAAGGAGCTGGTTATAATATTAATATTCCTCTACCTCCTGGTTCCGGTGTTGGAGCTTATGAAGCTGCGTTTGATCGTGTGGTAGTACCGGCAATTGAAAAATATAAACCTGAATTAATCATTGTGCCTTCAGGATTTGATGGAGGTGCAGGTGATCCTATTGGTAGACAAATGATGACCGGTGAAGGATTTAAATCTCTAACACAGAAGCTAATGAAAATAGCTGACCAAGTTTGTAATGGAAAAATTCTAATGACTCATGAAGGTGGTTATAGTGCAGCGACTGTGCCCTTCTTTGCGCACTCAGTAATCGAGACTCTAGCTAAAGAAAATATGGGCATCATAGACCCGTTTCAAAGGATCATCGGAAACCTTGGTCAGCAAGAGCTTCAACCCCATCAAGATAGCTTGATAAAAGAAGTGGAGAAATTACTCAAAAATATAAAATAATTATGAAAGATATATTTAATTTAGATGGGAAAACTGCAATTATTACAGGGGCATCTTCAGGTCTTGGTAAGCACTTTGCTAAAACACTATCTGCAGCTGGCGCTAATTTGGTTATCTGCGCAAGAAGGATGCAAAACCTAGAAAAACTCAAGGATGAAATTGATGGTGAAGTACTCGTCCTGCCATTAGATGTAACTTCTGAAGAAAGTGTCGCAAACTTCTTCTCAAATGTAGAGTCTTCAATTGGATCTGCAGATATATTAATTAACAATGCAGGGACATCTGATCCAAAGAGGTTTAAAGATTTAGATGAGGAAAGTTGGAACTATGTTCTTGAAACAAATCTAAATGGTGCATATAGGGTTGCAAAGAACTTCACAGATCATTTAATTAAAGATAAAAAAGGAGGCAGTATTATTAATATTGCTTCAATTCTGGGTCTTAGAGTAGGACTCAATCTTACAAGCTATGCAACAGCTAAGGCTGGTTTAGTCCAATTAACAAAAAGTATGGCATTAGAGCTAGCGAGATCGAATATTAGGGTAAATGCAATTGCTCCAGGTTATATTTTAACTGAAATAAATGACGATTTTTTTGCTACAACTGATGGTCAAAACTATATAAAAAATATACCTATGAATAGATTAGGCTTAGAGTCAGATCTTGATGGTGTATTGTTACTTTTATCAAGTGAGGCTTCATCTTTTATGACAGGTTCAATAATTCCTGTAGATGGTGGTCATCTGATAAATCCTCTTTAATTTATTGAACGATCTTAATTAATCTTCCAACTTTGAGAGTTTTATCTGGGTAATCACCATTGATGAGACGCAACTGGTCTTCCGCGTTAATATTTATACTACTCTTTAATGCAAGAGATTTA
>OCZA010000334.1_pt1 | contig 16834 bp, 17 predicted proteins | sample 1539021 | NCBI WGS metagenome assembly OCZA01 (sample SAMEA2619376, study PRJEB22493) | marine metagenome | biome: marine biome (ENVO:00000447); feature: surface water layer (ENVO:00002042); material: "saline water (ENVO:00002010), including plankton (ENVO:xxxxxxxx)" | depth 5 m | reverse complement strand
CACAAAGTAAGAATATATTTAAGGGAAATTATAAACTGAATTAGAATTAAATAGTTTAGATTTAGTTTTCTAATTAAATGGAGAAAAATATGAAATTTATAGTTTTAGCAAAATATACAAAACAAGGTACTGACGGTTGGTTGGATAATCCTGACGAAGATCGTCGCGCTATGGTTAGTAGTATATCAGAAAAAATTGGAGGAAAATTACTTGATATATCTTATACGCGCGGAATTTATGACGTAGTGGTAAATGTTGAAGCACCAAGTTCAGATACAATGACAGCATTGAAACTGTCAATGATTAAAACTGGAGCATTTGATGAATTAACTATCTTGGAAGATATAGATCTCAATGCAATTGCAAGAAAAGGTGCTGAAATGATTGGATTATACAAGGCACCTGGAAAGTAGTAAAAACTTATATTTATTTTTCGTAATAAAAAGAGAGTCTTTTGGACTCTCTTTTATTATTAGGGAGGAAGAAAATTACTTTATTTAAATGTGCAAATTTTATACCTTTTATCTCATTTATTTAAATTATATATTTATGAATTGATACAAATAAGCAATACTAAAATAATGGATAATCAAAAGTACAAATTAGAAAAATTAAAAAAAGCACAAAAAGCAAAGTCTAGTAGAGATGAGTTATTTAATTCCTATTTAGATAAAACAACTAAAGTTGAAGATAAAATTGCTCTGGTTAAATTTAAACAAAAAGACAATAATTCTGTATTTCTTTCAAGCCTTAAGACTTTGATGAAACAATAGAAAGTATATTTCGATCTAGTAAATTCCATTAAATAATAACTTTATTAAGATTATTGGTAGCGGAGGAGGGACTTGAACCCCCGACACCCGGATTATGATTCCCTTTTCCTAAATCTATTTTATCATTAAAATCAATAGTTTATACGATTAATATTTAAAGTGTATAACTATTGTGTATAACTTTTTGTGCCTAAAAACTAATTTATTTAAAAATATATTTATGTAGTCCCCTACTCTACAGCGTTAAACATATTTTAATTTATAAATTTTGTAATTATAATGTCAGATTTTTAAATTATAACTTCAAAACCTTCAAATTCCGGATGACCTAGATATATATCACTATGTTGACCTGCACCTTTATGTGCTTGCCTAAAAGCATCCGATTTTGTCCAATTTACAAAATCTTGTTCTGAATTCCATTCGCTGTGGGACGCATAAAGTCTGTGGTTATCTTTTTTTTTTCCCTTTATTAAGTTGAACTTTTTAAAACCGGGCACATCGTCCAAATGAGTATCCCGTTCTTTCCAAATCTTTTCAAATTCAGTTTCACGTCCTAAAATTATTTTAAACCTATTCATTGCTATATACATTATTCAACTCCAATATTGAACATTTGAATTTTAATGTTCATTATTTCAAAACCGGACTTTAGTTAAATTTCATTAAATTAAACATATTTATTATTTTTAAAATCATAATTAATAATATTATTTCTATTTTGTTGTAAGTTAGAATAGTTAACTGGGTCGTTAAAAAATAGTCCAACATCAGTAAAATCTTTACATATTAATTTTGAGCATGAAATTGCTATATTTCTATGTGTTTTATCAACCATTTTATCGATCAAGTTTGTTGCCACTTCGTCTTTTTTAATTTGATAATTATACATTACTGACAATATCTCTTTTTCACTTTCTCCCAAAAAACAACAATTTGAAACTCTAAAATCAAGTTTCTTAACACGAGATAAAACAACTGATCTCATCAAATCATCTATTGGTATCATTGTTTTTGGAATTTTATGGTTAGAGAGCAAATATTTTAAAATAGGCATTGGATTTTGAGCATAAAAAACTGCTTTAACCCATTCCCTGACACATCCAATGAAAAGATAATCAACATCATTCAGTTCTGAAATTTTAATAGAATTCATAAAAAAATCTTTCTTGAATTAAATATTTATTAATAATGATAATGATTATCATTATCTGAAAATAAGTCAAAGTTTTTTTAAATTTCTTTTTGTTTAGCGTGATTTATAAGTTAGTTTTTTATTTTAAGTTTTGAATGGTATATTTTAAAGGTATACTTATTGCAGATATGTAATAATATTATGTTAAATAAAGGAAGTTTTATTATGACCGAACAAATAGATAATGTAGATACTTGTTGTAAAGATACTTGTTGTGCAAATGGTTGTTGCAGTGATGGTTGTAAAACAGGAGAATGTAGCAGCAATTGTTGTAGTGACGGATGTTGTAGTGAATCAGTTAACTGCTGCTCTGAATAAGAAGTTATTTCTTGTTACTCTTCCAAGTGCCCCCATATTGGTAAGTATTTTCAAATAAACTTTTAATTTGTTTTAAACAATCTTTACAAAGAAATACCCAATCTTTTATTTCATCGTATCTACAACGATACATCACCTCTTTTTGTTTAGAACATTTAAAACATTCTTTTATTCTTAGTTTGGACATTACATATTATAAGTTCTTAGTATTATGATTTTCATCCAATAATTTGAAGTTTTTATTATTTAATGCTTCGAACTTGGCACAATTTATACATACATCATAAAAGTTAAAATTTTCATCAATTTTGCACTTGTAAAACTCTTCGTGTGGAAATTTACATATGTAACATTTTTTCATACTTATAATTTATTCTGAATACTAAAGTTTTAATAGTAAGGAATTTATTTATTTATTTTTTTAATTTAAAATTAATTCAAATAATATGCACATAAATAATGATTATTTTATCAAATTGTATAACTTTATTAAGATTATTGGTAGCGGAGGAGGGACTTGAACCCCCGACACCCGGATTATGATTCCGGTGCTCTAACCAGCTGAGCTACTCCGCCTTACAGTAAGATAGTTACTAAATATAAATTATTTTGCAGTCAAGTTATTACGAAGAAAAAAACTTATAACGTAATAATTGTATCTCTTATTTTGTCTTCTATATTTATTTTTAATTTAGGATAATCAACCGTTGACGAATTATTTTTTTGTTTGGTTATTGAAAATGTAAGTTTTTCAATAGCTCCTAAAGAGTTTATAAAATTCTTATAGGTTGATTGGCTTTCTGATAATAGAACCTCTATTTTTTCTAAATTTAAGTGGTTATCTTGCATTTTATTAATAGGCTTTTCACTTTCCCAGTTTATTAGACTTGGAATAATGCCATTTAGATGAGATTGATCTGCTAAAATACTAGCGTTAGTGCCTGGCATAGCAAATTTCCATTTATACTCACCTCGTGATGCTTTAAAAAAAGGTTCATAATATTTTAGGATTTTTATATCTACATTTTCAATAACATAACCAATTACTTGAGGTGATTTTCTCAATTGGGATTGTAATTTCAGACTATCTAAATTAAACCATCTTTTAGAATTTAAATGTCCACAGTTGGGATCTATTGAAATAACTTCTAAGTAAACACTCTTACTTATCTTAACTACCCTATTATGTGTACCCATATCTCTATGGTAACCAATATTACTTAGTTTAACATTTAACTTATTTTCTACGTAAGAAGTTCCCTCATCCAAATTATTAGCCGCTATAACAACATGATCTAATTTATGCATTAATAAAATTATTCAAATCTAGCATATTTGGGGCATCTGTTATCCATCCACCACCTAAAACGTGGGAATGATCTTTAGTATTGTAAAATACGGCCGCCTGCCCTGTTGAAACTCCAAATTGAGGTTCATCAAAATCTAATTCAGAAGTACCAGTTTTAAAATCAACTTTAATTTTTCCTACAACTGGATTTGAAGTATTTCTTAATTTTACTAAAATTTTAAATTCTTTATTATGAGGTTTATCTATTATCCAATTACATTCTGTAATTTTAATTTTTTTACAAGCCAAATAATCTTTAGAGCCTACTATCACCTGTTTTTTTTTTGCATCCAGGGCAATAACATATAAGAGTGAATTATTGTCATCAACTCCTTTTCTGCCACCAATTCCTATACCCTTTCTTTGTCCTATAGTAAAATCAATGATACCATTATGTTGACCCAATTTTTTTCCCTCAATATCAACAATATCTCCAATATCAATACTTCCTGGTCTTAATTTACGAACAACATCTGCATACTTCCCATCTGGAACAAAGCATATATCTTGACTATCTGGTTTTTCTGCAACATCAAGATTATATTTTCTTGCTACAGACCTAGTTTCTTTTTTTGTTAATGAACCTAACGGAAACCTTAAGAATTCAAGTTGATTTTTTGTTGTTGCAAACAAAAAGTATGACTGATCTTTTGAAGGATCTATTCCCTTATACAAGCTTGTAGTACCGGTATTTTTTCTTCTTCTTATATAATGTCCAGTTGCCATAGCACTTGCACCTAATTTTTTAGCCCTATCAAGCATGTCTATAAACTTAACTGTTTGATTACATCTTACACAAGGAATAGGTGTTTCTCCTCGAAGATATGAATCAGCAAAGTCTTCCATTACTTGATCTTGAAAAAGATTTTCATAGTTTAATACATAATGTGGAATTTGAAGTTTACTTGAGACTAATCTTGCATCATTTATATCTGATCCTGCACAACATGCTCCCTTTTTTTGAAGCGCCTGACCATGATCATACAACTGCATAGTTAAACCTACTACATCAAAACCCGCTTCAACAAGTAATGCAGCTGTGACAGAGGAATCAACGCCCCCAGACATTGCCACAACTATTCTGTGCTCGGAAGGATTACCTTTTAAATCCATATCTTCAATTACTTGATTAATGTTAATCATCAACCTTACTCTTCTGGTATCAAAAGCCTAAGACCGTCAAGCTTGTCACTAACTTCTATTTGACATCCCAATCTGGATGTAGGTTGAAGCCCAACTGCTAAATCTAACATATCTTCTTCATCAGGATTAGGACCACCTACGATTGAGAACCAATCTTTATCAATAATTACGTGACATGTGCAACAAGAGATCGAACCACCACATGTACCCTCAATTTCTAAATCATTATCTCTAGCAACTTCCATTACAGACAGTCCATTTTCTGCTTCAACAGATTTTTCAGTTCCTTCTGAGTCAACAAATATAAGTTTAGGCACCTTTTACTCCAAAATTTATTAATACTTATTTTAAATCAAGCCAACATTCGGCCAAGTTATCTAATTCTTCAGTGGTTATCAAGCCCTCTGATTCTAATATTGTATCGTTTGGTGGAAATGACAATCTAATTGAATTTGACGCAAGATCTTCATAACCCATTGCACTAACTACATGACTTTTACTTATTTTACCAGAACTACAAGCTGAACCTGAGCTTACTGAAAATGATGCAAGATCTAATTTCATTAATGCTAAATCACCAGGTATATTTGGTAAAGCCATGAGTAAGGTATTGCTTACCCTATTACTATTCTCCCCAAAAAAAATTGTTTCTGGTCTTATTTTTTTAATTTTATTACTTAGATAATCTCTGAGGTATTTCACTTGATTATCATTTTTTTTAGGCATTTCTGACATAATAAGAGCGGCTTCACCAAAACCCAATATTCCAAAAATATTTTCAGTCCCTGCTCTTATACCCTTTTCTTGTCCCCCTCCTAATATTTGAGGAGTCAAATTAAATTTATTGTTATTTATCAGTGCCCCTATACCACTTGGAGCTCCTATTTTGTGCCCTGAGAGAGTTAAAAAATCTATCTCTAATTCATTTAAATTTATTTCAATTTTACCTAAGGCTTGTGCGGCATCACAATGAACCAAACATCCATATTTTTTTGCAATATTTATAACCTCTTTGATAGGCTGTATTACACCAGTTTCATTATTAACCCACATGACTGAAACCAAAATTTCTTTTCTATTTTTGTTGATGCTTTTAAGTAATGTTTCCATAGCATTTAAGTCAACTACTCCATTTTTATTTACAGGAATAATTAAGTTACTTTTTGAAGAAGACAAAACTGCCAAATGTTCTATAGAACTTACGACAATAGTATTAAAGTTATTGAAAACTAAATTTATAGCCTCTGTTGCAGAACTTGTAAAAATTATATTATCACTCTTTGCATTTACTAATCTAGCTATATTTAGTTTAGCTTTTTCCACTAAATTTTTACCTTTTCTTCCATAATAATGAACTGATGACGCATTTAACGGGCCAAAATTCATACAGTTAATTAAAGAATTTTTTACTTTCTCTAAAACTGGTACAGTTGCATTGTAGTCTAGGTAAATTTGTCTGTTCATTTTACTTATTTTGTTTTTAAAAAACTATTGTAATTATTTTTTTAAATTTTTACTTTTATTATCACTTTCAAATTTTTTAATTTTTTTCTCTAAATTTTCAACTTTTTTTAATAATGATACTAATGCCTTTTCTCTTGGATCTGCATCACTATCTGAAACAGCATAGGGTTTAAAGGTTTCTTTTTTTGCTGATCTTGCAAATTCTCTAGCGGGAACCCCCGCAACTGTTACGTTTGCAGGAACATCTCTTGAAACAACTGAGTTTGCTCCAATTCTTGCGTCATCACCAATATTAATCGCCCCTAAAATTTGAGCTCCTGAACCAATTATAACGTTGTTTCCAACTGTAGGATGTCTTTTTTGATTTCTTTGTAAGTCACTTTCTACTGACGGCATAATACCGCCAAGAGTTACTCCTTGATAAATCGTAACATTTTCTCCTATTTCAGTAGTTTCACCTATCACTATACCTAGACCATGATCCATAAAAAAGTTTGATCCTATTTTGGCTGCAGGGTGAATTTCAATACCTGTAAATATTCTGGCAAAATGCATTATTAGTCTTGCTAAAAATTTTAAATTGTACCTCCACAGAATATTTCCAATTTTGTAAAAAAACATTACGTGAAAAGATGGATATAGAAAAATCACTCCAAGTCTACTTCCAGCGGCAGGATCTCTTTCTATAATAGAATCTATTTCTTTAAAAAAGTTTTTAATATTCATTAATTTACACACTGAGTTTTGAAATATTTATACTATAACTTTATCTAAAATTGTTCAAAAATATTAAGTATAAAATTTATTTTTATTTAATTCATTAATATTGACAGATTAAAGATAAATTATTATTCGATAATTATAAAATTCAATAGAAGTGTTCTTTTAATTTTATAGCCATATCATTTATGCTATAAATATATTTAAATTCACTGGAGTTAATAAATGCCTGAAGTAATTCTAAATGGTCCACACGGAAGAATTGAATGTAGATACCATTCAGGAGTTTCAACAGATTCTCCTATAGCCCTTATTTTACACCCTGAACCTAATCAAGGTGGCAGTATGAATAATAAGGTTTCGTATGGAATGTATCATGAATTTAGAAATAGAGGTTTTTCAGTTTTACGTTTTAATTTTAGAGGTGTTGGAAGAAGTGAAGGCATATACGAGGGTGGTGAGGGAGAATTAGCTGATGCTGCCGCAGTTTTAGACTGGGTACAATCTCAAAATATACATTCAAGATATACCTTTATTGCTGGATTTTCTTTTGGTTCTTGGGTTGGAATGCAGTTAATGATGAGAAGACCAGAGATTTTCGGTTTTATCTCAGTTTCACCACCAGCAGATAAATTTGATTTTTCTTTTCTTGCACCTTGCCCAGCATCTGGCTTAATAATTCATGGTGAAAATAATAATAGAGTACCAAGCGAGGTAATTCAAAAAATTGTTGATAAAATTTCTATCCAAAAGGGTATCAAAATAGATGTTGAATTCATAAAAGAAGCTAATCATATGTTTTCTAATCATGACGAAGAATTAATGGAAGCTATAAGAAAATATTTAAACAATGCTCTAGATTCATCAGAATATAGAGAGATATAAAATAAAAAAGAGAATTACTAATGAATAAATCTATAAATTCAGATTTTCTGAATGTTATGAATGAAAGAGGTTTTATTCATCAAATTACTGATAAAAATAATCTAGACCAAGAATTATCTACAAATATAATGACTGGTTACATAGGTTTCGATTGCACAGCACCCTCTCTTCATGTGGGATCATTAATTCAAATAATGATGCTTCGATGGTTTCAAAAAACAGGGCATAAACCAATCGTTCTTATGGGTGGGGGTACAACTAAAATTGGTGATCCATCTGGTAAAGATAGTGCTCGACCTGTTCTTTCCTCAGAAAACATAGAAATAAATCAAAATAATATTAGAACTATTTTTGAAAAATTTTTAAAATTTGGATTTGGTAAAAACGATGCAATTATGGTTAATAATTCAGAATGGCTAGAAAGGCTTAATTATGTATCATTTTTAAGAGATTTTGGATCCTCTTTTTCAGTTAATAAACTTATAAATTTAGAAAGTGTTAAACAAAGATTAGATAGAGAACAAAATTTATCTTTTCTAGAATTTAATTACTCTTTGCTTCAAGCATATGATTTTTTGCATTTGTATGAAAATTACGGTTGTAAAATACAAATGGGTGGGTCTGATCAATGGGGGAATATAGTTACTGGCTTAGACTTAATTAGAAAGAAAACTTCAAAACAAACATTTGGTTTTACTTCTCCATTATTAACCACCAGTAGTGGTGCAAAAATGGGCAAAACAGCTAATGGAGCAGTCTGGCTAAATGTAGAGCAATTGTCTGATTGGGATTTTTGGCAATATTGGAGAAATACTGAAGATTTAGATGTTATAAAGTTTTTAAAACTGTTTACAGAAATACCAATTACAGAGATTAATAAATTACAGCAATTAAAAGGTGTAGAATTAAATGATGCTAAAATAATCTTGGCAAATGAAGTTACAAAATTGTGTAGAAGTGGAGAAGCTGCTGAAAAAATCTCAACTTCTGCTTCTAATTTATTTAATAAAATCATAGATGATGAAGGATTACCCACTATAAATATATCAAAACCTGAAATATCCTTTATTAATGCTTTAAAAGAATTAAATTTTCTAAAAACAAATGGAGAAGCAAGAAGGTTAATAAGAGGACACGGTGCTAAAATTAACGATATTATGGTTAGTGATGAAAATTATATTTTAAAAATAGATGATTTTAGAAATGGTAAGGTAAAAATTTCATCAGGGAAAAAAAGACATGGACTATTAATTTGTTCTTAATTCAAACTAATTAATTTGACTTATCATCAATAAAAAAATTATTGTCATTCAACCAATCATCTGCAAACAAATCTCTTAAAATACCTGGCGCAAATGATAGAGTATTTAATTCAACCTTGGGACTTTCAATTGGTCCAACCATTTTAAATTGCCCTGCAAATAACCCCTCTTTTTTTAATCCTGTTATTAACTTACCAACAGCAGGAACAATACTTATAATTTGCGATATTAATTTAATTGGCGCTACTGATCCTCTCATATCTAAAAATTTTCTCTTTAAATTTATTTTTCCTTTAGCAGCAATTCCTAATGATTCACTAGAAAGATATACCTTATCAAACGTAAAGTTATGTTTCTTGACGTTTATATTCGCCCTCCCTTTATCAAAATAAACTCCTTCACCGGAAATAACAGATTGAATACCAGAAAAGCTTAAAACAGATAAGGAGTTAATTATTCCTGGAGTGTTAATTAGACTAAATTTTTTTGATTTAATAACACCTTTATAATGATCGTATGTATCATTTAGAAAATTTATATTTATTTTCATTTCACCACTTCTTATATTTTTTGTGAAACCAAGAGCATTAAGAAGTTTACCTCCATCAGAAGTGTCAAAAATAATATTAGGTAATTTATCTTTGTTTTTTTCCATAATAATTTTGGTTTCTGCACCACCGACTAAACCAAAACCGTTAAGCTTCGATATTTTATCGTCTATGTAAATTTCAAATTTTCCACTATCTAATAAAGATGACTTACCAAGCCACATTTGTCCAAATGCATTTGCTTCAAAGATAGATTTATTTATTGTTCCCCTTAGGCTACCTGCCAAAGAAATTTTAGGGTCTAAGATAATCTTATCAGCTGTGATTTCAAAACTTATGTTCATGTTATTGTCGGATTGTTTTTTAAGATTATCTTTGAAATAAGAAAAATCTATTTTTTTTCCTGAAAAATTTAAGTCAAATATTTTATTTTTTTTAGCAATAGATATTTGTTTTAAATCTAATTTTGGAGTCTTAATATTTCTTAATAAAATTTGGGTTGGAGCTATACCATCTAATTTGACAATACCAATTTTATAATTATTTTTTTCTATTTTTAAATTTATATCCTTTATAAAAGCAAGTTTACCCTTTTGATAAATAATTTCAGTTTTAATTGAGGATTTTATATTTTTTTTCTTTATGAGGTTTAAATAATTTATTTTTAAATCTGAATCAGTTAAGTCTGAATTTAACTTTAAATTTAGATCTAGATTGCTAATGTCTCCAGTTAATCTAATATTAAACTCAGTATCACCAATGATATCTACATTAAAATTTTTCTTTAGGTAATCAGAAAATTCCTTATTATTTTTTACGTTCAGGAGACCGTTTTTAATAAATTGATTTTTAATTACTGTATCTTTTAAAGCATATTGAAGTTTATTATCTTTAAATAACATTGCTTTTTTAATTATATAATTACTTCCATTAATTTCAACGTCGTCAACTGAATACTGTAAATTATCTTTTTCAAATTTAGCTTTATTAATAATAAAATTATTTTTATGAATTTTTAGTTTTATTTTGGCGTGATCGAATTTATAATCTAGATTATTCCCCCTTAATAATATAAAGCCTGTCGAAGCATTTAAATCAATATTTGCCCAACTTTGGTCAATTATTATTTTGTTATTATGTTTATTCACTTCAAATTTAAAGTCGCCAGATATAGTACAAAATACTTTTTTAAAGATTTTATCATTGTGTTCAAACCTAATATTACTGAATTTTGACCGCCCACTTATTTTGAAAATATTAATTTTTTTAAAAAATGAAAAATTTAAATCAAAATTTATGCTATTTAAACTACCACCTTTGAAATTATCATTATATTGTTTTAAAACATTTAAATTAACGAATGAATTATAATATTTTTTATAATTACTTAGATGATTTTTTAATATTTTTGTTGATAATCTTTTTATTAAAAAATTAGAAAAACCAGTTTTAGAATTAAAATCTATCTCAGAGTACGCTATTATTACATCGCCTATTGATAAATTATTAATCTTCAATAAACTATTTTTTTTGTTCCATAATAATTTACCACTTAACTCCGAATTTAAAATAATATCATCATTATTTTTTATAATTAAGTTTGATTTCTTTGATAAGAAATTAAAACTTTCTACATTAAAATTCTTATCCGTAACAATATTAAATCTACCCTTTAAAAAGCCAGAAATAGTCTCTGTTTCAAATTTTAATTTTTCTTGTAACAAATTACTTAAGAATAATTTTGGATCGATATTTTCTATGTTAAAGTTAAATTTATTAAAACTTTCTAAAAAATTAGCTTTTACTGAAAAGTTTAATCTTTTATTTTTACTACAATTCATGTTGAGTGAACGGGCATTGTTTAAATATTGTGAAACAAAAACATTTTCACAATTAATTTTTAAAATACTTTGTTTAAGTGCTTCTCTACGATCTGAGATTAAAAAGCTAATATTTCCGATTACGATTTTATTTTGTAATAATTTTTTTAATGAGTGCTGTTCATCAAAACCTTTTTGATTTATTGATAAAAAAATTTTAAATAATGGTCCCGGTATAAATTTATTTTTCTGTAATTTTCCATACAAAGATAAATCTTTAAAATTTAGGTAACTAAATTCAAGATTATCTTTATTAAAAAAAATATTTCTAAAAAAGAAATCATACGTAAACCCAAATTCAATGAGCTTAATATTTGATTTTTCTTTTTGATCAATTGTATGAACTTTTGTATCATTCAATTCGATTTTTACAATATTAGGCCAGTTAGGTTTTAATATCTTTATAGAACTAATTTCAATTATTATATTTTCGTCATTAATTTTTCTTGAAATAAAACTTTTTACCTTTTTGTTAAGAACACCTTTTAAATTAAATGATTTAATTATAAAATTTTGTGTTTGTTCTGAATAAACAAACATGGTTGTGACTACCCCGAATATAAAAAAAGGTAATATCAAAAGAAGAATTATAACTTTTTTCATCATCTTTCCTATTTTGTATAATATTAGACAAATCCTAGTTGATATATTCCTTTGATATAATATAACTTAATAAAACTTTTAATACTAATTATAAGAGATCTTATTAATGATAAAAATAAATGATGAAATACCTAAGTTTGAAATTTTAACTGATACAGGAGATTTTAAAATTTCAAATTATAAAGGAAAAAAAATTGTTGTTTTCTTTTTTCCTAGAGCAGATACTTCTGGATGTACCGCTGAATCAATTGCTTTTACAAATCTACAACATGAGTTTGATAGATTAGATTGTATTGTTATTGGTATTTCTAAAGATAATCAAAAAAAACAGGGTAAATTTAGAGAAAAATATAATCTTACTTGTGAACTTGGTGCTGACTTTGAAAATGACGTATGCGAACAATTTGGTGTTTGGGTAGAAAAATCTATGTATGGGAAAAAATATATGGGTATTCAAAGATCTACGTTTTTATCAAACGAACAGGGTATAATAACAAATGTTTGGGAAAAAGTGAAAGTTCCTGGTCATGCAGAAGAGGTTTTAGAAACTGTAAAAAGTCTTAACAATTGATTTATCTTTTCATTCCAACTTTTAGTGCTAAAGCAGATTCAATAAAAATATCTATATCGCCATCTAGTACAGATTGAGTGTTTCCTACTTCTACATTTGTACGTAGATCTTTGACCATTTGATAAGGATGGAGAACGTAAGATCTTATTTGACTTCCCCATCCTATTTCTCCTTTATCACTTGTACTTTTGTTATTAACTTCTTCTCTTCGTTTCAACTCAATTTCGTATAATTTTGCTCTTAGCATGGACATTGCTTGAGCTTTATTTCTGTGCTGAGATCTATCATTCTGACATTGTACTACTGTGTTTGTTGGTAAATGTGTAATTCTTATTGCAGAGTCCGTTTTATTTACGTGTTGTCCACCTGCACCAGAGGCTCTATATGTATCAATTCTTAAATCTTTGTCTTCAATTTCAATATCTATTTCATCATTAATTTCGGGATAAACCCATATTGAAGCAAAACTAGTATGTCTTCTTGATGAAGAATCAAAAGGAGATATCCTTACTAATCTATGAACACCTGACTCTGTTTTTCCCCAACCATAGGCGTTAAATCCTTCTATTAATAAAGTACAAGATTTAATACCTGCTTCATCTCCTGAGCTTTCTTCAATAGTTGAAATTTCATATCCTTTTTTATCTGACCATCTTGAATACATTCTTTGTAACATTAAAGCCCAATCTTGAGCTTCTGTGCCACCTGCCCCAGCATGTATTTCGATAAAACAATTGTTTGTATCAGCTTCTCCAGATAACAAACTTTCCAACTGAAGTTTATCACATTTTTTTACTAAACTATCTATTTGAGAAATTGTTTCGTCAATTAGTTCTTTATCATTTTCTTCCTCCGCAAGATCTATAAGCTCGTATAAATTACTTTTCTCAATTTCGATAAATTTTATAAGATCTAAAATTTTTTCAATTTGCTTTTTTTCTCTCATAATTGCTTGAGCTTTAGATGAGTCTCTCCAAAAATTTTCAGTTTCAATTAATTCATCCAATTCTTTAGTTCGATTTAACGACTGTTCCCAATTAAAATGTTTTTTTAAAATATTTAAACCATTATCAATTTCTTTGAATTTTACTTGAATTTCGGTTTGCATAACTTGTTCCCTACAAAATTAATATAGAGGCGAAAGATTTTTTATAATTGTATTTGAGTTTTTTAAATCTATAAAATTTTTATCAAAGCTTAAATTTGGTAATTGTCCTGGTTTAAAGGCTTCCAAAATAGATTTTTTATCTTTAGCACTTACTTGAAGACCACTATTGGGGTTTACAGATATAAGTTTTATTCCTGGTGGTCTCCTAAACGGAATATCTGGAATATTCAAAAGTGCTTCTTTCATAAAATCTTTAAATATTGGCGCAGCAACTGAACTGCCTGTTTCTTTGAAACCTAGTGGTCTTGGATCATCAAACCCTACAAATACACCAACAACTAGGTCACTTGAAAAACCTATAAACCATGCATCAGTATTAGAATTCGTTGTTCCAGTTTTGCCAGCTAGGTTTTTCCCCAGTGAGTTTATAACAATGCCTGTGCCCCTCTCTATTGCTCCTTTTAACATTGATACCATTTGATAAGCAGAGGATGATGAGATAACTTTCTTCCTTGTATCTTTAACTGCTACTAAAGGAATATTTTTAGAATTGGTGTTCTGACCATTACAATTTTTACAATTTCTCTTGTCATGTTTAAAAATAGTAACACCTCTTCTATCTTGAATACGATCAATTAAAGTTGGAGTAATTTTTTTTCCTCCGTTAATTATCATCCCATAAGCATTAGTTAAACTTAGTAAATCAGTTTCACCCGCACCTAAAGACATTGATAAAAATGGGGGCAAATCTTTACTTATTCCAAATTTATATGCGTAATCTTGAATAATATTTTTAATAGATAAAGAGTTTAGTAAATTCTTTATTAATTCCTTATTTACAAAGATTTTATTATATATTTGATTAACGTTTAAATTTTGGTTTATATATCTAAATAATTCTTTTTTATTAAGATTATGCTTTATAGAAAATTCTTCTATAATTTTTTTGTTAATTTTTTCTGTGTTTTTCTTTTTTTCAGTAATATAATCAACCATAAAATTCACAAATCGAATATCTTTTTTTAATTTTTTTCCAATTAATTTATTTGTATAGTCTTTTTCAATATAATTTTTAATTAGCTCTTCTTCTTGAATAAGTTTAATAGCAAGTCTAGCAGTCATAAGATTTCTTGATTTTTCAATACCAAGTCTCATTGGGCTAGGACCATAGAATTTTTTAGTATAATTAGCAGGTTTCCATTTTTTACAACCTGAACATTGATCATAAGCTAACGCTGCATCTAAAATCAAATCTGTAGGTTTGTAAAATCTTTCTAAACCTGCCAAATATACAAATGGTTTAAATGCAGAACCTGGTTGACGTTTTGCTTGGGTAGATCTATTAAACTCACTTTTTTCAAAGTTATATCCTCCACTCATTGCTAATACTCTTCCAGTGTGGGGATCTAGAGCAACAATTGCTCCATTCACATTAGGAATCTGGGAAAGAGAGTAAAAGGCGTTTCCCTGATAATTGTTTTTTTTAGCTATAATTACATCCCCAACTTTAATAAATTTCTTAAAGTTTTTGAACTTAGCTCCTAAATAAATATTTAATTTATTTTTGTTATCTTTTTTAATCGTCTGTGGTCTAGCCCAATTTGCATTTAAGAATTTTATCTCAGCTGAAATTCCTTTAAGTAATAAAATTTTTATAAAATCTTCATTTACCTGAGTAACAATAGCTGCATACCTGTTTTTTGGAAGGTTTAGTTGAATTTTTTGTAAATATTTTGTTATTGCATCATCTTTAAGATCTAATAAATCAATATTATCTATGGGGCCTCTCCAACCTTGCCTTTTATCCAAATTCTCTAATCCATTTATGAGTGAATTATCAGCATAAAGTTGCATTAGAGGGTCTAAAGTAGTTCTAACTGAATACCCATTTGTATACAATCTTGATCCTATTTTTTTATCTTTTGACAAAATCTTTCTTACTTCTTCGGTAAAATAAGGTGCATAACCTTCGTCAATACCACTTGATTTACGGATATTTATTAGTTTATTACTCTCTATTTCTTTTGTTTGCTTATCAATATAACCATTCTTATTCATTTGGTTTAAAACCCAATTTCTTCTATAAACTGCATTTTTTGTTTTATGAATTGGATTATAATTATTTGGAGCTTTTGGCAAAGCAGCTAAAAAAGCTGACTCAGCCAAATCAAGATTATCTAAACTCTTATCAAAGTAATTCAAAGCTGCAGCCGCAACCCCATAAGATTTAAACCCTAAATAAATTTCATTTAAATATAATTCTAGAATTTGATTTTTGGAAAATGCTCTTTCAATTCGAATTGCCAATATGGCTTCCTTTATTTTTCTTTCAAAAGACACTTCGGAAGATAATAAAAAGTTTTTAGCAACCTGCTGAGTAATTGTTGATGCTCCAATTAGTCTTTTTCCCGAACCTATATTTTTTAAATTGGTTAATAAAGCTCTTAGTGTAGCTTTTATATCCAAGCCAAAATGATTATAAAATTCTTTGTCCTCAGCTGATATAAATGCATTAATAACACTTTTTGGAATTACGTTAATTGGAACAAAAACTCTTTTCTCGATAGCATACTCAGCAAGAAGCGCTCCATTGCCTGCATGAATTCTAGTAACTACATTTGGATTATATTTTGACAATTCTTTGTAGTCTGGAAGTTGCTTTCCAAAGTACCACAAACCATAAAAGAAAACTATTATTCCTGATAATACTAATAAAAATAGAGTAGTTAAAAGATAAGCAAAAAATTTCATAATTTTTTATATAAATTAAATTAGACATTTTTAGGACAATTTTATTATTTATGGGTATCAAAATAGTTTTTCACTGCTATTGCTAGACCATTACTAAGTTCGTTTAAATATTTAGTACTTAACAATTTTTTTTCTTCTTGTTTGTTTGATAAAAACCCAACTTCTATAAGCACTGAGGGAATATCGTAAGATTTTAAAACTGAAAATCCCGCAAATCTATGCCCTCTATTTACAGCTAATTTTGTTTTTTCAAGATTTGAAAGAA
>OCZA010000333.1_pt1 | contig 16835 bp, 18 predicted proteins | sample 1539021 | NCBI WGS metagenome assembly OCZA01 (sample SAMEA2619376, study PRJEB22493) | marine metagenome | biome: marine biome (ENVO:00000447); feature: surface water layer (ENVO:00002042); material: "saline water (ENVO:00002010), including plankton (ENVO:xxxxxxxx)" | depth 5 m | reverse complement strand
ATGATCAAAGCAGCACAGTTACCTGCATCTACAATAGGTGTAGTCAACGTTCCTTTCAGAGGAAGACAGCTTAAGATTGCAGGAGACAGAACATTCGAACCATGGACTATCACAGTTCTAAACGACGAAGAGTTCAGACTCCGTAGACAGTTCGAAGCATGGGCAGCAGCAATCCAAGACTATAGACTTAACATCTCAGGTAGTACTAACATTGGTAGTTACCAGACAGATGCTAGAGTTCAGCAGTTTAACAGAAAGGGTGTTAAATCAAAAGAGTACCATTTCGAATCAATCTGGCCATCAAATATTTCCGCAATCGATCTAGATTGGGAAAGCAATGATACTCCAGAAGAGTATACTGTAGAGTTCCAAGTACAATACTGGACACCAGTGAACATGGCGAATACTGCTAACACTCAGTAGGTAGTAGTCAAAACTTGATAAATATGTTATGATACAGTAAACGGGAATATTGATGTCTCAATTATTTGGTTATTCATTAGACAGAAAGAAGGCTAAGGGTACGAAGAGTACCGAGCCTTCTTTTGTGCGTAAGGAATCAGAAGATGCTGCGAGTCCAATAGTTGCAGGTGGTTATTTCGGTCAGTATGTAGAGATGGGTGACGCTGCTAATAAAGCAAGCGAAGCTGATCTTATTGGTCGTTATAGAGAAATGTCTCTTCATCCAGAAGCAGACTCTGCAATCAACGACGTAGTAAACGAAGCAATAGCAGGAGATCTTAATGATCACCCTGTAGATATAGATCTACAAAACCTAAAAGTTTCTCAGAATCTAAAGAATGTTATACGACAGGAGTTCGAAAACGTCTTAGTTCTATTAGATTTTGATAGGAAAGCGTATGATATATTCAGAAGATGGTACATAGATGGTAGATTATTCTATCATAAGATGATCAATGTAGATGATCCTGCACAAGGAATCACAGAATTAAGATACATTGACCCTCGTAAAATTAAAAAAGTTATAGAGTTTGATAAACCTAAGGATAGACAAGCAGTCATAGATCCAGAAGTATCAACTTTAGTACCTAAGTCAATTGAGTATTACATCTACTCACCCAAAGGACTTAAGGGATATGAGAACAACGGAGTAAGAATTGCACCTGACGCAATCACATATGTTCACTCAGGACAAATGGATATGCAGAGGAACTATGTTCTTTCTCATCTACATAAAGCAATCAAAGCACTTAATCAACTTAGAATGATTGAGGACAGTTTGGTTATATATAGATTGTCTCGTGCACCAGAAAGGAGAATTTTCTACATCGATGTAGGTAATCTTCCTAAGCAAAAAGCAGAACAATACCTCCGTGAGGTTATGTCCCGCTATAGAAACAAGTTAGTATATAATGCTGACACTGGTGAGATAAGAGACGACAAGAAATTCATGTCTATGCTAGAAGACTTCTGGTTACCTAGACGTGAAGGTGGTAGAGGAACTGAAATAACAACTCTACCTGGCGGACAGAATCTAGGTGAACTAGAGGACGTAAAGTATTTCCAAAAGAAATTATACCGTTCACTCAATGTACCTGAGTCCAGATTAGAATCTGAATCCTCATTTAACATTGGACGTAGTGCAGAGATAACAAGGGACGAAGTTAAGTTCCAGAAGTTTATCGTTAGACTGCGTAAGAAGTTTACTGATCTCTTTAACGATCTACTCAAGACACAGTTAATACTGAAGGGTGTTATAAGTATCGATGAGTGGGATGAGTTTAAAGAGCACATCCAATATAGTTTCATTGCTGACAACTATTTCTCTGAAATGAAAGAGAAGGAAGTAATGAATGAGAGGATGGGTCTCATGCAACAGATGGATCCTTTTGTCGGTAAGTACTTCAGTTTAGAGTATATGCGTCGCTATATACTTAAGCAAACTGATGCTGAGTTCGGTGAAATAGACGAACAAATGGCGAATGAGATCAAGGCTGGACTAGTTGTACCTCCTGCGGAGCTTGCTCAGTTAGAGAAACAACAGATGGAAATGGCAGCGATGCCTCCCGAACCAGAACCAGTAGAAGAGGAGCCAACTATGGATCCTAAGGATTATAAAAAGGGAGATATCTAAATAATAAGTATAGAGAACAACATTATGCCTTCACAACACTCACTTGATATTGTTAATTCCGTATTCGCAGGTCAAAAAGACCTGAGCGATTACGTTGATTCTCGCATGAAAGAGCTTGCTGTAGACAGTATAGATGCAATGAAAAAAGACGTTGGATCTAGAATGTTTACACCACCCGATCCTGCTGAGACTGAAGTTGAGCCTGAAGATAGTGCGGAAACAACAACTGCTGAAACTGAGGTAACACCTGATGCTACTGATAACGGAACAAATTGATGATACTAAGGTAATCACCGAGGGTAAAGGTTCTAAGAAAAGAACTTATATCGAAGGTGTATTCCTACAAGGTGCGATCAAAAATCGTAATGGACGTATGTATCCACTGGAAACTCTAGGTAGAGAAGTACAGAAGTACAACGAAAATTACATACAAAAAGGTCGTGCAATGGGTGAGTTAGGTCATCCAGAAGGTCCAACAATTAACTTGGACAGGGTATCACACCTTATCACATCCCTTAAAGAAAGTGGAAATAATTTCGTGGGTAAAGCACGGATTCTTGACACTCCTATGGGTCGTGTTACGAGAGAACTACTTGATGAAGGCATCAAACTAGGAGTCTCATCACGTGGCCTAGGTTCTATCAAAGAACAAAACGGTTGTAAAGTTGTTTGCGATGACTTTATACTAGCAACTGCAGCAGATATCGTTGCAGATCCATCAGCACCTGATGCTTTCGTAAATGGAATCATGGAAGGGAAAGAATGGATTTGGAGTGGTAGCGGTGTTTCTGAGCAAAGATTGGAGACAATCAAGGACAGAATTAACTCTGCATCACGTACTCAACTTGCTGAAAGGAACGTTTCCGCATTTGATGCGTTCTTAAAAAGTCTATAATGTCTAAATAACTATAGCAATAACCTTATTTGTATATTCGAGGAGACAACATGTCTAAGGAAAAAGACAATCTTGATGAAAACGCAGTCACTAAGAATGCGAAACCTGGCGATCCTATGCCAAAATCTGAAACTGGAACTCCTGGTCAAGGTGTACAGGATTTAGGTGGACCTACTCCATTTAATTCTAAACCAGACGACGAATCCAATAAGTACAAGACTGGTGGCGGACCAACAGCAACACCTCCACAAACAAAACCATCTGATGCATCAGCACAGAAGGCAGAGTTTAGCACTGCAGGTGATGTAAAGGCAGGTCACGAACCTGAAGGTGAAGTTATTGCCGAAGATGATACAGAAACAATCGAAATCGATTTATCATCTGATGTTGCTGCTCTTACTGAAGGAGAAGATCTTTCTGAAGAGTTTAAGGAGAAAGCGAAAACAATTTTCGAAGCAGCAGTTATCTCCAAAATAAACGAAGAACTAGAACGTATGCATACTGATTATGCAAAAGTCCTAGACGAAGAAGTCGAGACTATTAAGACCGAGCTTGCAGAAAAGGTTGACGAGACTCTTAAGTACCACGTAGAGCAGTGGGTTAAGAATAACGAACTCGCAATCGAGCACGGAATTAAGACTGAGATGGCAGAATCTGTCATGTCTGGACTCAAACAGGTTTTTGTCGAGAATTTCATTGATCTTCCCGACGAAAAAGTTGACTTAGTTGACGAAATGACTAAGCAACTCGATACTATGGAAACTAAACTCAACGAACAAATCGAAGAGAATGTCGGACTATCTAACGAGGTCGGCAATTATATCAAGAATGGGATCGTGAACGAGCTGAGCGAGGGACTCTCCATCTCTCAGAAGGAGAAGTTACACTCTCTTGCAGAAGCTGTTGAGTTCGAGAATGAAGAAGCCTTCCGTGAGAAAGTAGGTACTCTTAAAGAGTCTTATTTCTCTACCAAACCTGCTGCTGCTGAGGAGAAATCCGATGAAGTAACAATTGAGGGAGATAATGGTGCTACTGGTGACGCAATGTCTCACTACGTAAATGCATTATCACGTTGGGGCAACTAATACGTGAGAATTTTGTAATCAATTAACTTTTTTTAAAACAAGCAATGTTTAATTCAGAATCATTGCAGGAAAAGTGGAAACCCATTTTAGATCACTCTGAGATAGATGATATCAAAGACGGATATAGAAAGGCAGTTACCTCTGTCCTGTTAGAAAACCAAGAAAGATTTTTAAGGGAAGAAGCAGGTGTGCTTAATGAAGCATCACCAACAATGTCTGCAGGTACAGCAGGTTTCAGTGGTTCATCTACTGCAACTGGTCCTGTAGCAGGTTTTGACCCAGTTTTAATCTCATTAATCAGAAGATCAATGCCTAAGCTTATTGCTTATGACATTGCAGGTGTACAACCAATGACAGGTCCTACTGGACTTATCTTCGCAATGAGATCACGTTACGGTACTAACCGTACAGCAGGAACTGAAGCGTTCTTTAACGAAGCAGATTCCGAGTTCTCAGCAGAGAACGCAGCTAGCGACCTAGGTAGAACAGCACAGTCTGGATCTAACCCAGGACTTCTAAACGCATCTGGTACATACAATACATCAGACGGAATGCCTACAGCAGAAGCTGAAGCATTAGGTGATGCATCTGGTAACCAGTTCGCTGAAATGAACTTCAGTATTGAGAAAGTTACTGTGACTGCTAAGTCCAGAGCACTCAAGGCTGAGTACAGTTTAGAACTAGCACAAGACCTTAAGGCAGTTCACGGTTTAGACGCTGAGTCTGAACTAGCAAACATCCTCTCAACAGAGGTTCTTGCTGAAATCAACCGTGAAGTTGTAAGATCTGTATACAAGGTTGCAAGACCTGGTGCTCAGAACAACACAGCAACTGCAGGAATATTTGACCTAGACGTTGACTCCAACGGTAGATGGTCAGTTGAGAAGTTTAAAGGTCTTCTATTCCAGATCGAAAGAGACATGAACGCAATCGGGCATGAAACTCGTCGTGGAAAGGGGAACATTCTAATATGTTCTGCTGACGTAGCATCAGCACTTTCTATGGCAGGTGTCCTAGATTACACTCCTGCTCTAGCTGGTAACTCAAACTTACTTCCTGATGATAACAGCAGCACACTAGCTGGTACATTAAACGGAAGAATCAAGGTATACGTTGATCCTTATTCAGCAAACGTAAGTGACAGACACTTCTACGTTGCAGGATACAAAGGTTCATCTGCATACGACGCAGGACTGTTCTACTGTCCTTACGTTCCACTCCAAATGGTCAGAGCCGTTGGTCAGGATACATTCCAACCAAAAATTGGCTTTAAGACTCGTTACGGTATGGTTGCTAACCCATTTGCGGAAGGCACTGACCAAGGCGGTGGAGATCTTGATCCTAACAAGAACAGATACTACAGAAGAGTTCTTGTTGACAACCTAATGTAAATCGTTCATCACGATACACACACGAAGACCCCTTTACAGGGGTCTTTTTTTATGCTATGCTCTAAATAAGATTATGGACAGACACGATTTCCCTGTGATTGGTACGTTCTACACCAAGAAGGAAGTAGATGAACTAATTGCAAAAGCAGTAGAGAAAGCAGTTGCTGAAGCACGAGCGATTGATGAAGAGTCAATGCGTAAGCATAACAGAGACGCTACTGTCATCTCTATGATACTAGGATTCACTACACTCGCACTGTTTGTAGATGGATTGCTACGTATACTTGGTATTATACCACCATTCATGCATATAGATGTAAATATAATTGATAAAGTTACAGAACAAGTCAAAGGTGAAGTTCTTCCATATATAAAAGAAGGACTAACAAAAATTCCTAAGGTTGGGAGCAGATTGTATTGAGTTATCTATTTGGTATTGCATTTTTATTCTTGATATATAACGCATTTAAGTTAATGTGGCAGGGATGGAAAGCATTTGATCAGAGTTATGGTAAGGTTATGGAGACCTACACACCTACTAAGGTGCACCCTGAGATGAAAGAGGTGAAGAATGGTGATGAGTTGATGGTAGCAAACTTCACACAGATCCCACCAATACAAGATCCACTACACGAATCCTTACAGTCACGTATAGAAGAACTTATCGAAGAGGAAGATGATGAGGATGACGACGAAGGAGACGGTGACATTATCGTAAGAGTATGAACAAGATATTAGAACCTATAGTTTTAGCAGGAGTAGTAATATTCTTAGGATTTGTGTTCCTCATTGAGGTGCTAGATCTGTTTTTGATTAGACCTATCTTTCAGTTGTTTACAAAGAAAAAGAGGAGGAGGAGAAGAAGATGATAGAATTCGAAAAACAATTTGGCAAAGGAACTGATCCTTGGTATGCTAAAGCAGAGAGATGGGCGAAAAAACAACGTTTTCCTATCTCTTTTTTGGTGCTAGGATTGATATCTGCACTCAAAGAACAGTGGATAGAGACTAAAATCCACAATGAAATGAGAACTGTAGACGCTGATGTCAATAAAATACATGAGATATGGGATAAAGAAGAGAAACCAACAACAACTTTTGTCTCCAAACCCTCTGTAGTAAAGGGACTAGATGACATGGAACTCTTCTATGATGCATACAAGAGAGCAGCACAAGACCATGACGATGTGATGAAGGAACTAAATAGTACGGATGATACTGTAGAGTAATGGCAGACATACAAACATGGCAGGGGCAGATAGAGAATAGAAACTTCCTATCACCCATAGGATTTAAGTTTATCTTAGCGGATTTTCCTAAGGTGACTTACTTTTCGCAGACATGTAATATTCCTGGCATCACAGTTGGTGAGGTAAATCAACCTACTATCTTCGGTAGACCTATACCGTTTGACTCTCATGGTCTAACATATGAACCACTCAATATAAACTTCTTAATCGATGAGGATCTAGAAAATTATTTAATCATTCACAACTGGATGAGAGGTTTAAGTATTGGTGAGAAATTTATTGAGAGAGATAAACTAGTACAGGCATCACAGGAGAAAATTGGTGTAGGTAATGATGGTAGTGTACGTTCAGATGGATCTTTAGCAGTACTAAACAGTAATTTTCAGACTAATTTCTTCGTAACTTTTAAAGATATGTACCCAGTGTCCTTGTCAGCACTGGAATTTAATGCTACAATAGATGGTAGTGAGTATGCTGTAGCACAAGCAAGTTTTAGATATGCGGTGTATGATATACAGGATACCTACGGAGTACGTAAGACACAATTAAAATGAATCTTGATGATATTCGTGCATCATGGTTAGAAGACTGCAAAATTGACACAAATGACCTAGACACAGAGAACTTTAAGGTCACAGTTATCCATGAAAAATATTTAAACATCTGGTCACAGTTCAGATTATTATTATCAGACGCTGAAGCTAAGAATAAAAGGATGTACAAGGAGAAGTTCGAGTACTATTCTGGTAAAGCACCTGCAAAGGTATACGCTGAGAGACCTTTTAACTATAAGGTACTTAAAGGTGACCTTAACACATACATCTGGGCAGATGATGAGTACATCAGAACCAAGCAGAAATGTGACTACCTCGAAACTTGTATAAATTATTTAGAGAACGTTCTTAGGCAGTGCTCTAATCGAGGATTCCAAATTAAAAACGTTATCGAGCTCCGAAAGTATGAGAACTATTGATGACTGTCATAAAAAAGAAGAACGAGGTTTACCTTAAGGTAACTGCAGAACCGCATGTCCATAAGGAACTGAGTGAATACTTCCAGTTTGAGGTTCCTGGTGCTAAGTACATGCCACAGTACCAAAAATGGAAATGGGATGGTAAGATCCGCTTATACTCACCTGCTACTGGTGAAATATATGCGGGTCTTTTTGATTATGTTACTGATTTTTTGGAGACTAGAGGATACGAATTTGACATAGAGGAGAATGACAACTATGGAAGACCAGATGAGACTGAACCTATCGTATCACCTGAGGCTATTGCGGGGTACGTTAGATCTCTCAACATTCCTTTTAAAGCAAGAGACTATCAACTACGAGCAATTTATCAGGCACTTAGACATAATCGCAAGTTACTACTCTCACCCACAGGATCGGGGAAATCCCTAATCATATATGCAATAGTGCGTTGGCACTTGGATGGTTGGAATAGAAACACACTAATCATTGTACCTACTGTCAGCTTGGTAGAACAAATGGCTAAAGACTTTAAAGAATATGGTTGGGGAGGTAAGCAAGTATATAAAATTAAGGCAGGAGTAGAAAAATATACAGATCATCCTATAGTAATCAGCACATGGCAGAGCATTTATAAGGAACCACGCAAGTTTTTTAAGAGATTTGATGTCATCATAGGTGATGAAGCACATTTATATAAGGCGAAAAGTCTGACAGGTATTCTCACTAAGTGTCACGATGCCAAGTACCGAGTCGGACTGACAGGTACACTCGATGGTATGGAAACACATCAATTAGTGTTAGAAGGACTGTTTGGTAAGGTAGATCAGGTAACTAAGACTATAGATCTCATGAAAAAAGGACACCTAACACCACTAAAGGTGTGTGTCCTACTGTTAAAACATGGGTATGTACCCTTTGATGACTATTTCCAAGAGATAGATTACCTGATTAGTCACCCTAAGAGGAATAATTTGATATGTAATCTAGCGTGTGACCTCTCAGGTAACACTTTAATCCTTTTTAACTACGTGGAGAAGCATGGGGAACCTTTATGGGAACTCCTAAATAGTAAGGTAAGAGAGGGTCGCAAGATCTTTTTCATACACGGTGGTATTGATGCTGTAGCACGTGAAGAAGCACGTACTATATGTGAGAAGGAGAAGGATGCAATCATATTAGCATCATACGGAACGTTCTCTACTGGTATCAATATAAGAAATTTGCATAATGTTATCTTTGCGAGTCCATCCAAGTCGAGGGTCAGAAATCTTCAGTCAATTGGTAGGGTCTTGAGGAAGGGAGACAATAAAGCACAGGCAGTATTATTTGATATTGCTGATAACTGCTCTAGAGGATCTCGAAATAATTATACTCTTCGTCACCTTACTGAACGCATCAAGATATACGAAGAAGAAAGTTTTGATTATGAAATCAAGGAAATCAAACTCAAGAATGATTAACTACATCCGACATGACGAACAATTCTATGGCACTGTAAAACTAATTACAGGTGAGGAGATCCTTGGCGAAGTGTTATTGAGTATAGATCCCGAATCAAAGGAAGATTTATTATTCATACAACACCCTGCTAAGACTAAAGTTATAGAACTAGATCCCAATCAGAGTAATGATGGGGAACAAAAGGTGGCGGTCGGATTTATTAAATGGATGAGCTTCAGTGAAGAGGAGTTCTATGTTCTAGAAGAAAAATCTGTGATCAGCATCGCTCCAATGTCTAAGGATGCTATCAGGATGTATAAGAGATGGGTAAAGAAAGAAATATTACACGAACCTGAACCTGAAAGAGGTGAGATACCAATGAATAAAAACATGGGTCTCATTGCTAAGGTCTCATCGGCACGAGATATTCTAGAAAAGATCTGGAATATTAAGCCTGGTGACCCTTCCAACCCTTAACAGTGTTGAGTCTAACCAAAATCTAACTGGTTGTCAACCCCTCATGTATCGAACGTGACATATGCTGACATTTATGCTATTATTATGGCAACAGCAATTACAAACATGGCTGGTACAATGGCAAGAAAGTCAACCAAGAAAAAAGAGCACTATGTAGATAACAAGAAGTTTCTCGCAGAACTGGTTATCTATCGTAATCGAGTAGCGAGAGCGAAAGAGAAGGGTGAAGATAAACCAAGAGTCACAAATTACATAGGTGAGTGTTTCCTCAAAATTGCAACACACTTATCGTATAGACCTAACTTTATTAACTACATGTATAGGGAAGACATGATAGGTGATGGTATAGAAAACTGTATACAATACATACACAACTTCGATCCAGACAAATCCTCAAATCCTTTTGCTTATTTTACACAGATAGTTTACTATGCATACCTAAGACGTATAGCAAAAGAAAAAAGGCAGCAGTCTATTAGAGAAAAGATTTTAGAACGTAAAGGCTATGAGGAAGTCTTCCACTCTGATGGTACAGATGATCAAGCAAGTCTAGAAGCAATCAAAGCAAGTGTGGAGACTAGACAGAGATATGGATAGAAACTCTAAAAGAATACAGGAACTAATTAATGAACTCCACATCATGACTGGTGGTAAAGTGGAGCGATTGACAATCTCAGATTCTACTGGTAGAATGGCAAAGAAGATATCTATCGAGTATGACATCCAAGATCCTGTTAATAACTGATCAACACTTCGGAGTAAGGAACGACAACCAATACTATATCGATAGATACAGAGAATTCTATAGTGAAACTGTCCTTCCTTACATCGATAAACATAAAATAGATACTATCATATGTCTAGGTGACACATTTGATAGAAGAAAATATGTAAACTTCCATTCTCTAGATGCAGCAAAGGAGATGTGGTTTACTCCTCTACAAGAGAGGAACGTACACATGCATATGCTTATAGGTAATCATGATATTTACTATAAGAATACACTCAGAATTAATTCACCACAGTTATTACTGCAAGACTATAATAATATAACAATCTACGACTACGCACAGGATAAAAATATCGGTGGACTAGATTTCTTCATGCTACCATGGATATGTGATGAGAATAGGAAAGAAACTGCTGATGCTATCAAGGCAAGTAAGTCATCTATATGTCTTGGACACCTAGAACTCAATGGATTCGAAGCAGTTCCTGGTCATACTATGGAGCATGGAGATAATCCAGAAGATTATTCTAAGTTTGATTTAGTATGTACTGGTCACTTCCATATGAGAAGTAGAAAGGGTAACATCCAATACCTCGGTAATCCGTACCAACTATATTGGAACGATTACGGTCAAGATAGAGGTTTCCATGTCATAAATACTAAGACAAAACGTTTAACGTTTGTTAAAAATCCGACTAAGATGTTCCACAAGATCATCTATAAGGATTCTGAAACTTCTCCTATAGATTATGATATGTTGAGAGGTAGTTATGTTAAACTTATTGTAGAAAAGAAAGAAGACCAAATACTATTCGACCAAATACTTAAAAAAATAAATGATTCTAACGTTGCTGATCTAAAAATTATTGAGGATCAGTTTGTATACTTGGAGGATATAGATGAGTCTATAGAATCTGAAGACACACTAACTATCTTACAGAAGTGTGTTGCTGAAGTTGATAATAAAGATGAGATATTTTCTATATTAAAGTCACTATATGTGGAGGCACAGAGAATCTAATGTACGTACTAGTTGACAAAAGAAGCGGAGGGGTGTATGCTGTTAATGACGAGACTCTTAAAGAAAGAGTAGTGCAGATATTTGATGTCCATGATGATGCTGATAGATACCATCAACATCTGATTGCAGATAATTACAGCAGAGAGTTGATGGTTAAGGAGATCCACGAAGAGGATGTCGTAAGAAACTGTGGACAATTTGGATATCACTACACTATCATCCAACCAGATGACATCGTGTTTCCTCCTATAAAAGAAGTACTGAATGATCAAGTTTGAGAAAATTCGTTGGAAGAACTTCCTGTCTACAGGACAACAGTTCACTGAAGTTCCTCTAAGCGAAACACCAAGCACCCTTATTATTGGACTAAACGGTGCAGGGAAATCTACTATGTTAGATGCCCTGTGCTTTTCTTTGTTTAATAAACCTTTTAGGAAAATTAGTAGAAGTCAGTTGGTAAATAGTATCAATGAAAAGGAGACTTTAGTAGAGGTTGAGTTCCAAGTTGGAACTATAAACTATAAAGTTAGAAGAGGTATTAAACCAAATGTCTTTGAGATCTATAGAAATAATGTACTGGTGGATCAGGACGCTGCCCAGAAGGATACGCAGAAATTCTTGGAACAGAGTGTTCTCAAACTCAACTACAAATCATTTACTCAAGTCGTCATCCTTGGTTCATCCACATTTGTACCATTCATGCAACTTGGAGCAAGTCACAGGAGAGAAGTTATCGAGGATATACTCGACATCCAGATCTTCTCATACATGAATGGACTCCTCAAGGAGAGAATAAAAGATATAAAAGAAGAACAACGTCAGTGTGAGTATGAATTAGAACTAGCACAGCAGAAGGTTGCTATGCAAGAGAAGAACATAGAGAACCTAGAGAAGGTTGACCAAAGATCTATGATAGCAGTGCAAGCAAAGTTTGATGAGAACGAAGATAGGATAGTAGAGATCAAAGAACTTGTTAAAACTAAAGAGAAATCTATAGATACTATCACTCCTAAGTTATTAGAACTAGATAGAACCATTGATAAGCATGAACAGTATAAGACCATGCGTACTAAGATGAAGACTAGACAAGGATCACATAGTCACACTATGGAATTCTTTAAAAATAATAATGAATGTCCTACATGCACTCAAAAAATATCTGATGAACTAAAGGTAGAGAAGATAACTTTCTATGAGACTAAGATATCAGGTCTAAAGACTGCACATCAACAGATAACTGACAATATTAAGGTACTTGATCTAAAAGTTAAGGATCTGAGAGAGAAAGCAAAGGCAGTTAATGGTTTTAGATACGAAATACAGGCACTAACTAAGGAGGAGATGAAACTTCTCAAGGAAAATACTAAATTATTGTCTGAAGCAGGTAGTAATACCACCAATTTACAGGAAGAAAAGCAGGAATTAGTCAGGTTTAATAAGAAATTAGAGAAGAAACAGGAGTTTTGTGCAGGTGTTAACACACAGCATGACAATCTAAAGGTAGTCTCTACTTTACTCAAGGATGATGGTATCAAATCAAAAATTGTGTCGAAATTTATACCTATTATCAATAATAAAATCAATAAATACCTGCAGAGTATGGACTTCTACGTCAATTTTACTCTGGATGAGAACTTTTGTGAAGAAATACTGTCTAGACACAGGGATTCCTTTACATATGCATCATTTTCAGAGGGCGAGAAGCAGAAAATAGACTTAGCACTCCTCTTTACATGGAGAGAGATCGCTAGAATGAAGAACAGTGTCAGCACTAACCTATTAATATTGGATGAAGTATTTGATTCTTCTCTTGATCAGGGTAGTACTGATGAACTAATGAAAATATTGAGAGGATTAGGTGATGATGTCAACCTATTTGTAATTTCACATAAAGGTGATATACTATTAGATAAATTCGAGAGATTGATTACTTTCGACAAGCAGTCCGACTTCTCTACCATGCAGTTAAACGATAACACATGAGCACGTATCACATCTACTACGGAGATAAACCTATCTTCCGAGATCTAGCAGAGGAAGACTTCCATTTCATATGGGAAAAACTAATGTGGGTCTATAATGAAGAACTAACGTACGTTGAGTTAGCAACTCACCCCGAACTACTAGAATCATCATTCTAATGTACAAACCTAACTGGCAACACAATTCTGGGAAGCCACCCAAGCGAAAATTAAGACCACAGGCACTGCGTCAAGCTAAAAAAAGACGCAACCAGTTGATAAAGTGTCTACTCAACCGTCCCAAGGGGCGGTTTCTCTGTCATAATAGGTATATACACGAGGAAAGCAATGCAAACAGAAATCAGAGGAACACTAGCAAAGCTACTAGCAGCAGAGAACTTACTAGTAGAGCACAAGAATGTGCCAACAGCGTCCTTTGATGTCGCTAACAGAGTATTGACACTTCCTATCTGGGACGTAAGCAATGACGTATATAATATGCTCGTAGGTCATGAGGTAGGACATGCATTATACACACCTAACGAAGAGATCCCTGCAGGAATACCTCAGTCATTCGTAAACGTAACCGAAGATGCACGTATCGAGAAGTTAATCAAGCGTAAGTTTGCAGGTATTGTAAAAGACTTCCACAAAGGATACGAGCAACTAAATGACAGAGACTTTTTTGAGATCAATAGCATAGAAATAGAAGAGTTAAAACTTATTGATAGAATCAATCTACACTACAAGATCGGTTCATATCATATGATTCCATTTAATGACGCTGAGACAGCACTCAGAGACGCTGTAGGCACCATTGAGACATTCGAGGATAGTATTGAGTGTGCTAAGAACATATTTGATTACATGAAGGCAGAATATGAAGCAGAGAAACAGGAACAGGAAGAATTAGATTTAGATGCATTCTCTATACCAATGGGTGAAGGTGGTGAAGGTGAAGGAGAGCAGAAAGAAGTACCTGCACAACCTTCAGAACTCAGAGAAGAAGGTGAAGAGAATGATCTAGAGGATCTATCAGAAGGTAAGACTCCTAAAGGTGAGTTTGGTGAAGGTGATGAACCAGAAGAAGGTACATCCAGACCTGACGTACCAATGCCAACTGAAGTAACAACTCAGAAATCATTTGACCAGTCACTTACAGAGACAACTAATGCAGTAGATGACTACAGACTACCAACATATGCAAATATGCCTAAGGTTTATGTTGATAAGGTTCTTGTTGACAACAAACTCATCTGGGACAGATGTGAGGAGTGGTGGGAGAAATGTTCTAAGGATGGACAGATTGCTGCCACAGAGAGACTCTTTAATCAGTTCTGTAAGGACACAGTAAAGGATGTTAACTACCTTGTTAAAGAATTCGAAATGAAGAAAGCAGCATCATCATATGCTAGAGCAAAAGAATCTAAGACTGGTACACTAGACACTACTAAACTACACAAGTATAAGTTTAGTGAGGATATTTTCCAGAAGATCACTATGATTCCTGACGGTAAGAACCACGGTCTTGTATTTCTATTAGACTGGTCTGGTTCTATGAGTAGAGAGATCTTTGATACTGTAAAGCAGTTGATCAATCTATGTCAGTTCTGTAGAAAAGTTGGTATTCCTTTCGATGTATTCTCATTCGTAAACGGTGACCCATATGGTTCATCAAATGATCATTTATTCAGATCAAAGAAAGTCATGGAGCATAAGCAAGATGACATCTTCATTGATGAGAACTTCAGACTTATGAATCTTCTTACTAGTGGTGGTAACATCAAAGATTTCCACAGACAATGCAAGAATCTATGGGCAGTTGCACGTCATTTCGAATGTCACTACAACTACTGGGAAAACGAAGCAGAACAACCACTTTCTGTTCCTGCATTCCTAGGTCTAGGTGGTACTCCACTCAACGAAGGTCTAGTTGTAATGGCAGATTACCTTCCAACATGGAAGAGAGAGCATGGTACAGAGAAAACACACCTAGTTGTTCTTACTGATGGTGAAGCACAGTCAACTGGTGTATGTAAAGCACCAAGTGAGTATGTTGATAAGTGGTATTCATATCACTTAGGATACAATACAATCCTACGTGACAGACAGACTGGTAAAACATACTCAACTAGTAAGAATAATGGTTATGGTATCACTAGCGAACTTATCAAAGTAATTCGTGACAGATATGAGTGGTGTAACGTTCTTGGATTCCGTCTATGTCAGTCAAGAGAACTAGGTCACTTCCTATCACGTTTCGGTATCTGGGAGACAGATCCTTACAAGAAACAAATGAGACAAGACAAGGTTGCAGTTGTTAAGACTAGTGCTTACAACGAACTATACGTCATCGCTCTTAACACAGACGAGACTACAGAAATGCAAGTCTCTGCTGAACCATCTAAGAGAGAACTAAGGTCTGCATTTAAGAAATCACTTAAGGGTAAAGCAGCAAACAGAAGACTTCTATCCTCATTCGCAGGACAGATTGCGTGACACTCAACAAAGTGTCCACTAACACTTGATTCATTAGCCTCAATGGCTTATTATTAATACTATAGACAACAAACACGACATGGCATTCACTTCTAAATTCTCAAACGATGAACTTCTAAACTTCTTATCACCAAATAAGAATGACTTCGGTACTGATAGAGTAAAAGAAGCATCTGCACATTTCGGGGTAAAAACTCCAAGCATCTACAGAAGACTAGAGAACAAGTTCTTCCAAGATGCTATCACTAAAACCAGTAAAGGTAACTGGACATTCACAGTACGTGAAGTACTAGAAAAAACTTATGATGCAGCACCTGCTGTACAAAGCAAGGTTGCACAAAAATTAGTTCCTGATAAGGATGGTAACTTTGTTCCCTTCGGTAACTTTAATGATGTCAAGAAGGTCATCAAGTCAAACATCTTCTATCCACTATTCATTACAGGTCTATCTGGTAACGGTAAGACTTTAGGTATAGAGCAAGCATGTGCACAACTCAACAGAGAACTCATCAGAGTCAACATCACAGTCGAGACTGACGAAGATGATTTGATCGGTGGATTCAGACTTGTCGATGGTAACACAGTATGGCATAATGGTCCTGTAATAGAAGCACTCCAACGTGGTGCAGTTCTATTACTTGATGAACTAGACCTAGCATCTAACAAGATTCTATGTTTACAGTCCATCTTAGAAGGTAAAGGTGTATTCCTTAAGAAGATAGGTCTCAAAGTAGAACCTGCTGCAGGATTCACCGTTGTTGCTACTGCTAACACAAAGGGTAAAGGTTCTGACGATGGTAGATTTGTTGGTACTAATGTACTTAACGAAGCATTCCTAGAAAGATTCCCACTTACATTCGAGCAAGAGTATCCTTCTCCTAACTTTGAGAAGAAGATGCTTAACAACTACTGCTCAGAACTTAACTGCTGTGACGCAGAGTACATAGACAACCTTACTATGTGGGCAGAGATCATTCGTAAGACATTCGCTGAAGGTGGTGTTGATGAAGTTATCT
>OCZA010000332.1_pt1 | contig 16835 bp, 17 predicted proteins | sample 1539021 | NCBI WGS metagenome assembly OCZA01 (sample SAMEA2619376, study PRJEB22493) | marine metagenome | biome: marine biome (ENVO:00000447); feature: surface water layer (ENVO:00002042); material: "saline water (ENVO:00002010), including plankton (ENVO:xxxxxxxx)" | depth 5 m | reverse complement strand
TTTGCCAGTTATCTCTAATCACATCTCTTGCAGCTAACATGTCAGTTCTTTCAGAGAAATTTAGGTTTCTACCTCCAGCATCTCTGATAACTTTTCGCCCATCAATAAATGCTTGGTTGATAGTTGCAAGATAATCAGTCTTACCGCCTTTGTCATAGCTTGAAGCGTAATAAGCATGTGCAAAAGTCATCTCAGAATATAGATCAACAACACCATCCCCGTTAAAGTCAGCAGATGCTAAATCTTTTTTCTTAGCAACATTATAGTTGTCCTCAGCTGAGAGAGTTAGTGCGTGAGCAGCAGATCCCCAATAACCAAATGCCTCATCCCAACTATGCTCCTTACCAGTGTAGTAAGCCCCTTCTTTATATGGTGCATTATTTGGTTTTTGACCAATTTCCATTTTACTTCCAAGATAACTGTTTACAGCTTGGTTATAAAAAACAGCTCCCATAGCAAACTTTGATATTAATTGAGTGTAATCAAAACCAGTAGATGGATCAAAACCACCTTCAACTTCACTTGCCTTAAGCATCATATGTTCAATAGCTTCTGGACCTGTTAGATTACCCCAACCAGGAATATATCCTTTGTACATTTTGCCTGAAAGGTTTCCGCTACCTATTTCTGAAACCATGGTTTGTTTAACTGGAAAACCATCAGCAGATTTAGGAGCTATTATTTCTAAACCATCTTCTCCATTATAATAGGACATCATTTTATCTAGATCACCTGTTTTCACTAAAGCTTTTAAACTGTCATGTAAAACTTGTCTGGCCATCTGACCTGTATATTTCACTGAGTTTGTTTTATCGCCGTCATAACCTTTTAAAGTAATAGGGTAAGGTCCATAAACTTCTGGACCATGACCATCTGCAAAAGATTTAGAAAAGCTGAAAGAAAAAACTAAAGCAGTAGCAATGAGTAATATTTTTTTCATGTATATTTTTCCTTATTTGTAAATTTTTTCTTAGTTTAAGGGTGTGGAGATGAGTTGAAACTCGTTTGGTTAAGATGCGCCTTTACCTTTAAAAAGATTAATCATCTCCACGTCCTATTACTAAGGATCTATGATGCTTTTATAATAATTTAAAAAACAGATTTTTTTATTTTATTTACCCAGTTTTTATAGGCTAAATCGGATGTATTTAGATTTATTCTAATTTAAAGGTTTTTAAAAATAGGTGGTTAGAAATCGTAATATTAAATGTGAGTTATAATGTTATAAAAACTAACCACCATGGAACGGAAGTAGATTTGTTTATAGGTAAAAATTAATTTTTATGTCAAAAAAAATTATTTTGATATTATAAAATAGATATTTGAGAATTTTAGAACTATTCTAATTAAAAGTAATAGACGTTTATTCTAGGTGGGGCCTCGAAGGGCCCCTATCCAAGACTATTTTATAGAAATAAGTCTAGCTTTCTTTTCTTCTGGTATAATTCTCTCCAGATCAATTGTTAAAAGTCCATTAATTAATTCAGCATCCTTAACTTTGATGTCTTCTGAAATAGTGAACGATCTTTCAAACTGTCTGGTTGAGATTCCTTTGTGAATTACTCCATTACCATTATCATTAACCACTTTTTCTTTTGGTTTATTTCTAACAGTAAGATTATTTTCTTTTAATTCAATCTCAATGTCTTCTTTACTATATCCAGCAAGAGCAACTTCAATTTTATAATTGTGATCATCAACTCTATGAATATTGTAAGGTGGATAGTTTGTATTGTAACGTTCAGTGGATTCTAACATTCTATCAAATTCATCGAAAATCGAATCAAATCCAACAGAAAATGGTCTTAGAGAATTCCAAACGGATAGGTTTCTAGTCATAATAACTCCTTTATAAGCAAGTATTAATGTCGGCACCCACAATGGCATACTGACATTTATGATGTGGGGATGATTATGATTAATTCAAGTATGTAATTATTTTTTTCTTATAAAGGATAAGCCATCTGATAACGGTAAAAGAGAAAAGTCTACACGAGAATCATTTTGGATTTTTGTATTTAAATCTCTTATGGTATTTGTTTGAGAGTCGTTTTTTTTCTCATCAGCAACATCACCATGCCAAAGCATGTTATCAATAATTATAATGCCATTTGATGGAACAAGACTTAAAGATAATTCATAATAATTAGGATAATTATTTTTGTCAGCATCTATGAAGATAAAATCATAAGAATGTTGACGGTCTATCATACTTTGCATTATTTCAACCCCATCACCGATAATAGATTCGATTTTTGAACTCATATTATCTAGATCCCAATATTTTTTAGCTAATGATAGAAATTCGTCTGAATTATCAATTGTTGTAATTTTTCCTTCTGCTGACAAACCTCTTGCAATAAATAAAGTGCTCATGCCAGTAAATCTTCCAACTTCTAGACAAGATTTTGCTTTCGATAATTTTGTGATTATTTCTAAAAACTGACCTTGTTCTTTTGCAATTTGCATTTGAGATACACTGCCAAGCTTAGATGTTTCATCTGCCAGATCGTCAATTATTTTATCTTTTCTATAACCTACGTTTTGTAGATATTTTACTAAGCTTTCATCTATTTTAGTTTGTGTACTCATTAATTAATGTACTCATAAACTTGTGGTAATTTTTTTATTTCTTTCTCTGAAATTGTAAAACAATCTTTTATTCTTTCTTCCAATTCTTTTGAATTATCTTCCTTGTTTGAGTGTAATTGCAATAATGGTTTCGTGCTATCAATTTTTTCACCAACAGAAATAACACTATCATATCCTACACCATAATTTATTTTATCAGAAACTTGTTTACGTCCTCCGCCAAGCTCTATTAAAATTAAACCTAATTCTCTTGTATGAATTTTTTCGATCCAACCTTCTTTATCAGAAAAAATATCTCTAGCTGTTGACTCATTACGTAAATCTGTTTCGTAAGTTGATAAAATATTTTTTGGTCCTCCCAAAGCTGAAGTCATCTTTTCAAATTTTTCTGCTGCTGCTCCATTTAAAAGCACCTTTTCAATTTTTTTAAGGGCATCTTCTTTAGAAATTTTATGGACCATCATTAAAAGTGAAGAGATTAATTCATTCGTGATTTTTTCTAAGCGATAATCTTTAATTTCATTTTTTAAATACTTTATACACTCTAACATTTCTAAAGTATGACCTGCGCTTTTTCCTAAGACTTGATTCATATCTGTAATTATAGCTTCGCATTTAAGCCCGGCTCCCTTTGCAACACTAACTAAAGATTGTGATAATTCTCTTGATATCTCTATAGTGCTATTAAAAGATCCGTTCCCAACTTTTACATCGAGAATAAGTGACTTGAGCCCAGAGGCAATTTTCTTAGATAAAATGGAGGAAGTAATTAATGGTAATGATTCCACTGTTCCAACAATATCTCTTATGGAGTAAAGTTTTTTATCAGCAGGTGCTAAGTTTGATGTTTGACCAATTATGGCACAACCAACTTCTTTAACTACTTTCTTAAACATATCTAAATTAGGTTGTGTATTATAACCTGGGATTGAATCGAATTTATCTAATGTTCCGCCTGTATGACCTAGTCCTCTTCCAGAAATCATAGGAACATATAAACCGCATGCAGCTAATATTGGTGCTAATACAATACTAGTTTTGTCACCAACTCCACCAGTTGAATGTTTATCACAAACAAGTTCACTATCAACCGTGTCTGACCAATTTATTGTATCACCTGAGTTTGTCATTGCTTCGGTTAAATAAACTGTCTCTTCTGGAATCATGCCATTAGAAAATATGGCCATACTCATTGCAGCAATTTGAGGATCAGAAAAAGATCCGTCTGTTAAACCCTTTACAAATTCATTAATTTCTTCTTTTGATAGAGATTTTTTATCTCTTTTTTTTCTAATTATTTCTTGAGGAATCATCGAATTGAACTTCGCGTATAAACTGTTTAATTAAATTTAACACATTGTTCTCTGCTAAGCTTGCGTTTTCTAAAGTTTCTTGATGACTGAGTTTTGTTTTATTCATTCCTGCAGCTAAGTTTGTAATTACACTTATTCCAATCACAGGTAAGCTACAATGATTTGCAACTAATACTTCTGGTACTGTTGACATTCCAACGGCATTTCCACCAATTACTTTTAAGGCATTGATTTCAGCTGGTGTTTCAAAGTTAGGGCCTGAATACATGCAATAAATTCCTTCATATAATTTTTGATTCGTTTTTTTAGCTATATCAATTAATTGTTCTCTATAAAATTTATGGTATCCATCACTCATATCATGAAAGCGTGGGCCGTAACTTTCTGCATTGGCACCAATAAGTGGATTAAAGCCACTCCAATTGATATGATCCTTAATTGCCATTAAACTACCTGCTGGCATATTCTCATCAAGACTTCCAGCAGCATTAGTTACAATTAAAAGTTTAGATCCAATATCTTTTAAAACACGTATTGGGGCTGCTAAACTTTGTGGATTATGTCCTTCATAAATATGTGATCTACCATACATACAAACGACATTTAAATTATTAATTTTTCCTAAAACTAACTTTCCAGCGTGTCCTTTTACAGTTGGTTGAGGAAAATCTTCTAATTCCTCATATGATACTGATTCTATAATATCTTGATCATCAAAAAAATTTGTTAACCCACTTCCTAAAATTACAGCTACGTCTGGTGAATTATTGTTTGTTATTTCTAAAAATTTTTTAGATGATGGGAGCATTAAAGATTTTCTGGACCAAAAGAATCTGGAAGTAATTCTTCAAGAGTTGAAGTTTTCATATGCCCTTTTTCACTACACATATGGATTTTAGTATCTAATGATGCAAATTCTCTTAATCGCTGTCTGCATCCTCCACAAGGTGAGCATAATAAATCTCCAGAACCGATAACCACGACTTCTAAAATTTTTTTACTTCCATGTGAAATCATATTGCCAATTGCAGTTGCTTCGGCACACTGTGATTGAGGGTATGCCGCATTTTCTACATTACACCCTGAAATAATTTGGTTATCTTCAGTAAGAAAAGCTGCACCTACTTTAAAATGTGAATAAGGAACATGAGCTTGTTCTCTAACTTTTTTTGCAGCCTCAAATAAGCTATCAAAATTTTCTGAAACCATATTCTTTTTTAACATGAAATTACTAAAAAAATTATTTATTTCTAAATCTTAAACAATTCTTGAGACAAATCAGGAAGTTCATCTCCCCAAAAAACTTCTTTGCGCAAAAATTCTGGATCTTGGTTAAAACAAACAGACATTGCTGAATTATAAACGGCTCTTGAGTCAATTGTGGAGTTTAGATCTCTTCCTTCAAATAATTCTTTCTTTTTCAATCCAGGCCAATCTGTATAAACTTGGGATTTTTTTAGTAAGCCGCCAGCCATTAGTATTGCGCTTCCATATCCATGTTCAGTACCATAGCCTCCATTTTGTTTTATAGTTCGGCCAAATTCTGTCAAAGTTAAAATTAGAGTATTATCAAACGCTTGGCCAAGATTTTCATGCAAAATTGTAACAATTTTATTTACCTCTTCAAGTTCATCGGCATGAGCTCCATCAACACCTCCTTGAGCAGCATGGGTATCAAAACCATCTAAATCAAATACAGCGACTCTAGGACCACTTTGATCTTTTAATTGTTTAGCAGCTTCAAGGGCAAGTTTTTTTCTATCGTCAGAGTCAGTAGCTATTTGCATGGACAATGGTCTTTGTCTAATTGTATCAAGCGTCGATTTAATTAGCTCATTATGCTCACCTTTAAATTCATTATAAATTTGATCTATTAAATTCGTTTCAACAAAATCTGGTGATGGAAAAAAATTATTATTTTGTGGCACACCTCTTAATAAAAGTGGCATTGGTAATGATATAGCCAAACCTTTTCCTATAATATTTGAAGCTAATAATCCCCTACCAAGCCATCCTGTTTTTTCTTTGTATGGAATGTGAGCTCCAGTTTCCATTAAGTTTTGACCATCAAAATGAGATCTACCTGTGTAGGGAATATTCGTTGCATGTACAAATGCTGCTTGATTAGTTTGCCAGAGCTTATGAAAAATTTCTAATTTAGGGTGAAGACCAAAATCACTATTTAAATTAAGAACATCTTCTAAAATAAGTTTTTTTCTTAATTTTTTTAGACGTTTATCTCCAATGACAGGAACAGCTGTTAAACCATCCATCCCTCCACGAAGTGATATAATAATTAGATTTTTTTTCTGCATTGAAGCAAAACTAATTTTTGGGAAATATCCTGAAAGAAATAGTGTTGTTGATCCTCCAATTAAAAAATTTCTTCTTGTGCAGTTCATGCTTTCAATACTCCAGGTAAATTACAAATGACTCCATACTTTTGACCTAAATCATAATCTAATGTTCCAAATCTAAAATTTTCAATAAGTGATGCCATATTTTCGTAATCTTCAAAATTATTTTTAAGACAAGCTAAAATAAAATCATGGGATCTGTTTCCAGATTTAACAAGCATTGGAAGCTCAACGGAAGAGAACCAAAAGCGACGTAATAATAATTCTGGTGATACCCAATCTACCTCAAAATCACTCCAACCATTTGGTTGTTTTGCACGATAAGGTGAATGACCAATTTCTCTAAGTATCCATGATAGTTGTCTTTGTCTTCTATTTGGCTTTGAGCTGAAAGAATAATTCATTTTTTCAGAAGAAAGAGGAATATTTAAATCAAACATTCTAGATAATTGCATCAACCATATTTCTGGTGGATGAAATTTATGTGTATTCTCATTATGTTTGTAAGCTTGCGTAATAACTGCTTTGTGAATTTCAATTAGACTTCCATTGGATTTGTTCCATGCTTCTATTACTGGGTTAATCATATCTTCAGTTGGTTCATCTGTAATAAAATGCCTACATAATTTTGTTGAAACAAATTTGATACAGATTGGGTGTGTTGCCAAATCATGAATTACTTTTGCAAGTTCTCTTTTTGCATCATTTTTATATTTAACTCCTAAAACTATTTTGTCTCCTTTTTGATGCATTTCTTGATCAAACCATATATCTCCTGTCTCTAAATTTTTTCTATCCCATTTGTGTGCCCAACCTGTCATAATATAGGCTAACTGAATAACATCATCCTGAGTGTATCCAGCATTTGGTGAAACAGTATGTAATTCTAGTAGTTCTCTTGCATGATTTTCGTTTATAGTTTCTCGCCACTCCATTCCTTTTTTAGAATTGGGACCAAAAGATTCTGAGTTATCAAGATGGTGAATCATGCACCATGAAGTAGTAACCGACTGCACCATCTCTTCAAAAGTTTTAACCATATTAGGTCTAATAATTTCACGTTGATAAGGCCCAGTGCTAAACTCTGCCAAAAAATCTTTTTCACTTATTGCAAAGTGATTTCCCCAAAAAAGCCAAAAACGCTCAAAAACAGGCTGTTTGGAATACTTAGTTTGATAATGACGAATAGCATGTTCATTTAATTCAAAATACCTTTCACCAGTTTTTATTCTTAATTCATCTTTTGCTTTTCTATAGGCATGTTTGTCATTTTTAAATTTTTTTCTTAAGACTTCTCTGTCTCCGTATACCCACTCTCCATATTTTTTTCTTAATTCTTTTTCTGTTGGAATTATTCCAGGCCATAAGAGATTGGGTATAGTATCTAGTTGATTTAATGCCCAATTAAGAGGATCTTTATCTGGTTTATCATTTGGTGATAAACCAAACGCTACTCGTCTATAAAATTTTAATGACATATTTAAAAAAAAATAGTTTACATATATTTATAATATTTAAAAATAAAATTTAATGAAAAAAATACCCCTAAAGATTTGTGGCATAACAAATGTAAAATCAGTTGAAGTTGCATATAAAAATAAAATAAAATCATTAGGTTTTGCTAGTAAAAGTTTAAATGGACCAAACACAGCTAGTGATAAAAAAATTCAATCATTAATTAAAGAATGTAAAAATTATAAAATAGAATCAGTTCTTTTGACTCGTTATGTATCACTAGATAAAATAATTGAACAAATTGATTTCACAAAACCAAAGACAATTTCATGTTCGTATCATTTTTCAAAAAAGGATTTATTAAGGATTAAAAATATATTTAAAAGATTAAAAATTGGTGTTGCTATTAATCCTGAAAATTTTAATAAAAATTATATTGAGTCAATTAAAAAAATTGTTGATGTGGTTTATTTTGATATGAATGTTTATAGAAAAAAAAGCATTAAAAAATACTCATTGAAAAAAAGTATTAAACAAATAGAATTTATTAAAAATAAAAATATTCCTGTTTATATTGGTGGTGGTATAGATAAGAAAAATGTTTCGAATATTCTTAAACAAACTTCACCTTTTGGTTTGGATATTTCAAGAGGTTTAAAAAATAACCGTAATTTAATATCTCAAGAAAAGCTTAAAGATTTGTTAAATCAAATTTCTATAGGATAATTTTTTAATAATATATTTATTTGTTAATTCTTTAGATAATTGATTAATAGATTTTTTTTCAACCGGATGGAGAAGAAAGGGTTTAATATCTAATATAGGATATAAAACAAAATCTCTTTCTTTGGCTCTTGGATGCGGAATAATTAGATTGTTGTAATGATACTTACTAGTTCCAAAAAAAATTATATCAATATCGATACTTCTTGGTCCGTTAACTATTCTTTTATTTTTTTTTAATTTTCTTTCAATTTTTTGAATAGAATTTATTAATTGAAGAGGCTGTTGATTTGTTTTTAAGATAATTGCACTATTGTAAAAGTTTGACTGATATTTATATCCATATGGCGCTGAAATATAAATATTAGCAAACTTACTTATGTGCCCAATTTTATTTAACTCTCTTACTGCACTTCGTAAATTAAGTATTGAATTACCTACATTTGACCCTAGGGCTATGATAGTTTCAGTTTGAAACACTTACTGATTCTGCTCCATATTTTTTGGCAACAGCTGTTTTATTTATCTTTATTTTTATATTTTTGATTTTAAATTTTTTTTCAAGCGCCTTCGATGTTTTAGAAATTAAATGTTCAAGAGTGTGTGACTTTGATTCTTTAATATAAGTCTTAAGAAATTTTGTAATGGCAGAATAATCTTTAACATTATTGATATTATTTAAATTTAAAGAGTCTTTTACTTTATAGTCAAAGGATAGAGTAACTTTGAGAAGTTGCTTTTTCTTTCTTTCAAGTTCTGTGATGCCTAAATTTGCACTAATGGATAAGTTTTTTATTTCTACTTTAAACATAATTTTTTAAAAATTTTTAATGACTGTGAAGTTTCTTTAACATCATGCACCCTAAATATATCAACACCCTTTTGATAACAATATAAAGCCGAAGCAATAGAGCCTCCTAATCTTTCGTCAGCATTGCTTTGATCAATTAGATTTATCCAGCTTTTTCTTGAAGAGCCCAGCAGCAATCCATAACCTTTAAACTTAAACTGTTCCATTTTTTGCATGATCTCGATATTTTGATTTAAATTTTTGCCGAAACCTATTCCAGGATCAAACCATACTTTAGTTGAAGGTATTCTTAATTTTTCTAATTGTTTAATTTTTTTTAAAAAAATTTTCTTAATATCCTGTACTACATTTTTATAAGAATTAATTTTAGATTGCATTGTCTTAGGTGGAGCAGGTGTGTGCATTAAGATTAAACCTGTTTTGAATTTTTTAGATAAATAAAATAAATCCTCAGAACCACCAAACACATCATTAATTATATGAGCACCCATGCTTAATGCATATTCTTGTGTCTCAATTTTATTAGTATCAACAGAGATAACAAATTTGTTTTTTGGTAATTTTTTTAATATAGGATCTAGCCTTTTAACTTCTTCCTTATGGGTAAGAGGTTCAGAGCCAGGCCTCGTACTTTCAGCTCCAATATCAATAATATCTGCTCCATTTTCTGTCATTTTCTTGATATTATTTAGGGCATCCTTTGTCTTAAAACTCTTTCCACCATCACTAAAAGAGTCGGGCGTAACATTACATATGCCCATAACTGTTGGTTTATTAAATTTAAAATTATGTTTACCCAATTTCATTTTATAAAACTTTTGAATATTCTTTTAATATAGACTTGTACATCTTAAGAGAGGATCTATACCAATTTAATTGATCAATAGAAGAAATACTTACAACCCCCTTGCCAGACCCAACCAGAAGTATTTCACTGTATTCATAAAAGTTAGATATCAGAATATCTATTTTTTTAATCTTGTATGGAATTGTTTTAGTTAAATATGATAAAGTTATTCCAAAGTAATATGAATTCTTCGGAATAAATAATTGATTATTTTTTACAAAAATTAAGTTTGTGGTCGACCCCTCTAAAATCTTACTCTTATTATAAAAAAGAATTTCTTCTTTTTGTAAATTAATTTTTTTTTGTAAAGAAAGTATTTTTTTATATTGTAAGTTTTTAAAAGAAGGTAAGCTTCTTTGGTATCTATAGATATGAGCAGTAAAATTTTTTTGCTCTTTATTTCTTTTTCGCAAAGATAAAGAAATTAATTTTTTTGTAACTGCCACTCTTAATAAGTGATCATAGTTTTTAATTTTAGAATTAGTATTTATAAAATTAATTAGAAATTGTTTTGAAATTTTAAAACTAATACCAAAGAAATTTGAATCTTTGTTAAGTTTTTTTAAATGTTGATCTATTAAAACTAAGTTTGGTTTTTTTCCTGAAATCCTTATAGTTGTAAAAACACCATTATATCCCCATAGAGAATTAAACTTTACATTTTTTAAATCTTTAACGTGATATGATTTTTTTAATAAGATATTTTCCATTGGGAGTTAAAAAAGAGTCTGGGTGAAACTGAAATCCATATACTTGATTAATATCATCTTCAATTGCCATTGCCACGTTTGTTTTTGCACAACGCATTGTGATTGTCATTGATTTTGAAATAAATGGCTCTTCTAATTTAAGTGAATGATATCTACCACCAAGGAGATCTGCATTTTTTTTAAAAATTGATTTGTCACTTATAATTTTTATACGACTTTGATAACCATGTAAGATATTTTTTTGTTGAACTATTTTACCTCCTTCAGAGTGCACTATGTGTTGGAAACCTAGGCAGATTCCGAGAATTTTTTTCTTTCCCTTATATTTTTTATAAATCTCTGAAGTTAAGGGATAATCTTTTGGTTCACCGGGCCCAGGTGAAAGAACTATTGTTGTAGCTTTACGAAGTTTTTTATAATTAATTTCATAGTAATTAGATACAACAGTCGGCTCGATACTATCTAATAAATGTGCAAGATTGTATGTAAATGAATCTTCATGATCGATTAAATAAATCATTAATTAAACAAATCTAATAGAGATTTAGCCTTTATATAATTTTCATTATATTCTTTTTTTGCAGTGCTTCCCAATATTACTCCACTAGCAACAGATAATTCAATAGCATTTTTAAAATTAAGTAGTGTCCTTATCATTATATTAAAACGCATATCTCCATTCGAATGTATGATACCAAAACTACCAGTATAAATATTTCTATCAGATTTTTCTTTTTTATTTAAAAGTTGAATAGTGCTTATTTTTGGACAACCAATTACTGATCCACCAGGCATTAACGATGAGATTATGTCATGGTTAGTTATTTTGTTTTTCAAAACACCTTTGATTGTTGTAACGTAATGGAAGAGATCTCTATATTCTTCAACTGTTTTTAATTTATCTATTTTTACTGAACCAGTTTTACAAATTTTTGAAAGATCGTTTCTTTCCATGTCCACTATCATATTGTGTTCTTTAGTTTCTTTTTCATTTCTTCTAAAAAAAGCCAATGCTTTATTGTGATTTATTTTTTTCGTTTTTCTTAAAGTACCTGCAATAGGTTTAGTTTTTATCAGATCTCCTTTTTTTAATAACAGTGTTTCAGGTGAGCAACTAATGATACTATAACCTTTATCTCTAATTAGAAAACTTTCAGGAGACTCATTTATTTGCATTAATTTCCAGAAAAGATCTATCGCGTTTATATTGCCTTTTTTTGAGTAAGTCTGAGCAATTTTTATTTGATAAGTTTTCCCTTGCTTAATATTTTTTGAGAAATCATCAAACAGTTTAGAGTACTGTTGTAGAGTTAAATTTAAATTAAAATTCTTATTTAATTTCGAGTATTTTTTTGTATTAGTTTTAATATTTCTAAAATTGGTTTTGGTACTTTTAATTATAATTTTTTTACCAATACTAATTTTTGTTTTAGGTTTATAAAAAAGTCCACTATAAAAATTTGTAGTTTTTTGTTTTGGAAGTTTTATTCCAATATTATCACAAAGTAGTTTGTATCCAAAAAAACCTATGTAACAATTTAAACCGTCAATACTTGAGCTCTTTTCTTTAGATTGTATATTTAAAAATTTTTTTATATTTTTTTTATCTACAATTATTTTTTTAGAAAAATCGGTATATACGTCAAAGCCATTATCATTTTTATAAATAATGATAGACTTATCAGATTGATATAATTTATCTAAATATTCGTTATTGTTCAGCACTGGATTCTATTATAATTAGGATACTTATATGAAAACTATTTTAACTAAAATATTCTTTTTTTGCTTATCCGTCACATGGTCATCTTATCTTTATGGTCATGGAACAATAATTTTTCCCAATGTTGAACATGGAGAGGGATATATAGATGTTAAAATATATGACTCTAAAGAGAGTTTTTTAGATGAGGAATTAGCTATTGAGAGTGTGAGGAAAAGAGTTCAAAAAGGTGAAGTTGTTGTCCCTTTAAGTAAAATACATGAAGGAAAAATTGCAATAGTTGCCTATCATGATGAAGATTCTAATGGAGAATTAAAGACGGGATTATTTTGGCGACCAAAAGAAGGTTTTGCTTTTAGCAATAATTATCAGCCTAAAGGCCCTCCATCATTTGAAAAAGCGGCAATTATTTTAGTTCACGGCGAACCCGTGGTAATAGAACTTAATTATTAAAAAAATATTGATGTCATTACAATTACAGAACACACTAAGTGGTAAAAAAGAATTATTTAAACCAGTTAATCCTGATCATGTAAGAATTTATGCATGTGGCCCAACTGTTTATAATTTTGCACATATTGGAAATGCAAGAATGGCAGTGGTTAACGATTTATTAGTTCGTGTTTTAAAAACCCAGTATAAGAAAGTAACATATGTATCTAACATCACCGATATTGATGATAAAATTATAGATGCATCTAAAGAAACTGGTGAGGACATCAGTGTTATTACATCAAAATATACTGAGATATACAATAATGATATGAGTGCCCTTGGTGTAAACCTTCCTGATATTCAACCAAGAGCAACTGATCATATAAAAGAAATGATTGAGTTAATAAAAAAATTAATTGAGGAAGAGAAAGCTTATGAAAAAGAAGGGCATGTTTTATTTCATGTACCAGCTTTTGAGAATTATGGAATTCTTTCAAAAAGAAATAGAGATGAACAAATAGCTGGAAGTCGTGTTGAGGTTGCTCCTTTTAAAAAAGATCCAGCTGATTTTATTTTGTGGAAACCTTCCCCTTCTCCACTGCCAGGTTGGGATTCACCTTGGGGATTTGGAAGACCGGGATGGCATTTAGAATGTTCTGTAATGTCAGAAAAATCCTTGGGCCTACCTTTTGATATTCATAGTGGTGGTATAGATTTAGTATTTCCTCATCACGAAAATGAAATAGCTCAAACTTGTTCAATTTCTGAAAATAAACATCCTGAAGATTTTGCAACTTTTTGGTTTCACAATGGTTTTGTTAATGTTGAGGGTGAAAAAATGTCGAAATCGATTGGTAATATAAGACTAGTTCACGAACTTAATAAAAAATATAAAGGAGAAGTTTTACGACTAACATTATTATCAGCTCACTATAAACAGCCATTAAACTGGACTGAAGACATCATTGAACAAAATAATAAAATGATTGATAGACTTTATAGAGTACTATTAGAACTATCAGAAGTTGAAATAGATTCTAAGATACCTTCTGAGTCAATAATGGAATCAATTTTAGATGATTTAAACACGCCGAAAGTAATTGCAAAACTTAATGAGGAAGCAAATGATGTCTCATCTGCATCTGATGAAAGAAAAAAAGAAATCAAAAATAATCTCCTTTCAGCCGGCAAAATATTAGGTATTCTTGAGAATGATCCAAGTAGTTGGTTGGGTTATAATCAAAAAAATACTGAAAATACTGAAGAAATTGAAAGGTTGATAAATGAACGCAATGAAGCTAGACGCAGTAAAAATTTTAATTTGGCAGATAGTATAAGGGATATATTAAAAGATAAAGGTATAGAAATAGAAGATACTGATAAAGGAACGATTTGGCGGAAATCTAAATGAGTGAAAAGATAATAATTACATTCCCAGATGGAAATAAAAAAGAAGTTGATAAAGGCATTAGTGGTCTAGATTTAGCTTCACAAATTTCTAAATCTCTTGCCAAAGAGTCAGTCGCTATAAAAATTAATAATGAAATAAAAGATATTAGTTTGCCTATTAATAGTGATGCGTCAGTAGCAATTTTAAAAAGAGATAGTGATGAAGCCCTTGAATTAATTCGACATGACTGTGCTCATGTAATGGCAGAAGCTGTACAAGAATTATTCCCAGGAACACAAGTTACGATTGGTCCAGCTATTGAAAATGGTTTTTATTATGATTTTGCAAGAGATGAGCCTTTTACTGTTGCTGATCTTCCAAAAATTGAAAAGAGAATGCACGATATCATACAAAGAAATAAAAATTTTGTAAGAGAAGTATGGTCTAAAGAAGAATCAATAAAACATTTTAAAGATAAGGGTGAGGACTACAAAGTTGAATTAATAAATGATTTACCTAATAATGAGGAAATCAGTATTTACAAACAGGGTGACTGGTTAGACTTGTGCCGGGGCCCTCACATGGTTTCAACTAAACAAATTGGTAAAGCATTTAAATTAATGAAGGTTGCTGGTGCTTACTGGCGAGGTGATTCATCCAATGCAATGCTAACAAGAATTTATGGAACGGCATGGGCAACAGAAAAAGATCTTGAACAACACCTTTTACAAATTGAAGAAGCAGAGAAAAGAGATCACCGAAAACTAGGACGAGAAATGGATTTATTTCATTTTCAGGAAGAGGCTCCTGGAGCGGTGTTTTGGCATCCTAAAGGTTGGACATTATTCCAATCCTTAATAAATTATATGCGAAAGAGGCAAGACAATGCAGGTTACGTAGAAACTAATACACCAGACATGATGGATAAGTCTCTATGGGAGACCTCTGGCCACTGGGATAAATTTAGTGACATGATGTTTAGAACTGAAGCAAAAGACGATAAAATTTATGCAATCAAACCAATGAATTGTCCTGGTGCTGTAGAAATTTTTAAACAAGGATTAAAAAGTTATAGGGATCTACCATTTCTATTATCTGAGTTTGGAAAAGTACATCGTTATGAACCATCAGGTGCCCTTCATGGATTAATGCGAGTGAGAGCATTTACACAAGATGATGCACATATATTTTGTACAGAGGATCAAATTACACAAGAGAGTAAGACGGTATGTGATCTGATACTTAGTATCTATAAAGATTTCGGTTTTGATAATGTTAGAATTAAATTTTCTGATCGTCCTGAAAAACGCGTTGGAGATGATGCTGTTTGGGATAAAGCTGAGGCTGCGTTAATGCAAGCTATGGAAGCAACAGGCCTTGAGTACTCACTTAACCCAGGAGAGGGAGCATTTTATGGTCCAAAATTAGAGTTTGTTTTACGTGATGCAATTGGCAGAGACTGGCAATGCGGCACACTGCAAGTAGATTTAAATTTACCTGGAAGATTGGGAGCTACTTATGTGGGAGAAGATGGTAATAAAAAAATACCAGTCATGTTACATAGAGCACTATTTGGTTCCTTAGAGAGATTCACCGGTATTCTAATTGAGCATTATGCAGGTCATCTTCCGTTTTGGCTTTCACCGTTGCAAGCAGTAGTTGCTACAATTACATCTGATACTGATGAGTATGCTTACGAGGTACAAAAGGTATTAGTGTCAAAAGGAATTAGAGCCGAAATAGATACTCGTAATGAAAAAATTGGTTATAAGATACGTGAACACAGTAATAGCAAAGTGCCAGCAATTATTGCTGTTGGAAAAAAAGAAGCTCAAGATAAAACAGTATCTGTTAGAAGAATTGGATCTTCTGAAACAAAGACCTTTAAATTAGAAGATATTGCTACTAGCTTATCTAAAGAAGCAAAATCACCAATAGAATAAACAATGAATAACATGCAAGGTAAGTTTCCAAGTACAAGACTTAGACGTAATAGAATGAAAGAATTTTCTCGTCGTTTAGTTGCTGAAAATACACTTAGTGTTAATGATTTAATCTTACCTCTATTTGTATGCGAGGGAAACAAAGTTGATGATCCTATTAATTCAATGCCTGGTGTTAGCAGATACTCTATTGATAATCTTTTAAATCAAGTAGAGAAAGCTGTTAAATTTAATATTCCTGCTATTGCTATATTTCCACAAATTGAAAGTGATCTTAAAAATTCTGAGGGAAGTTTAGCTGTAGATGAAAATAATTTGGTGTGCAGATCAATTAAAAGTATCAAAAAGGATTTTCCAAATATTGGTATTATATGTGATGTTGCCTTAGATCCTTTTACTGATCATGGGCATGATGGTTTAGTTATAAGTGATAAAATAGATAATGATAAAACTTTGGAGGTTTTGGAACAACAGGCTCTAGTCCAAGCGAATGCTGGTTGTGATGTAATCGCCCCGTCAGATATGATGGATGGAAG
>OCZA010000330.1_pt1 | contig 16845 bp, 14 predicted proteins | sample 1539021 | NCBI WGS metagenome assembly OCZA01 (sample SAMEA2619376, study PRJEB22493) | marine metagenome | biome: marine biome (ENVO:00000447); feature: surface water layer (ENVO:00002042); material: "saline water (ENVO:00002010), including plankton (ENVO:xxxxxxxx)" | depth 5 m | reverse complement strand
AATGACCCGAATAATTTAATATTAATTGATGGTTCAGGGTATATTTTTAGAGCTTTTTATGGGTTACCCTCTATGACAAATGAAAATGGGGTGCCTGTCAATGCAGTGTTTGGTTATACAAAAATGTTACTCAAGCTGATTGATGATTTTAAACCAATGTACGTAGCTGTTATATTTGACGTTGCAAGAAAAACATTTAGGAATGATCTTTACGATTTATATAAAGCTAATCGATCTGATCCCCCGGAAGAATTAATTCCCCAATTTTCAATTATTAGAGAAGCAACTAATGCTATTGGCTTACCTGTTGTTGAAATGGAGGGTTTTGAAGCTGACGACTTAATAGCAACATATTCAAACATTGCCCAAAAAACAAATAAAAAGGTAATCATAATTTCTAGTGACAAAGATCTTATGCAATTAGTTGATGATAACACAATATTATTTGATCCAATGAAACAATATTGGATTAATGATGAGCAAGTTTTTGAAAAATTTGGGGTTTATCCAAGTAAAGTGATCGATGTTCAATCACTTGCAGGTGACAGCAGTGACAATATACCTGGAGTTCCTGGAATTGGTGTTAAAACAGCTGCGGAGTTAATAAATCAATACGGTGATTTAGAACAACTGTTAACCAGAGCAACTGAAATAAAACAAAATAAAAGAAGAGAAAATTTAATAGAATATGCTGATCAAGCAAGATTATCTAGATCATTAGTAACCTTAAAAAAAGATGTACCAGTTAATTCAAAAATTGATGAGTTCAAAATAAATTCTATTTTGGAACTTAATAAATTAATTCCTTTTTTAAAAGCCCACGGATTTAAAAGCTTATTAAATAAATATGAAAATGTTGTGAAAGAAGAAATCAAAGAAGAATCAAAAGTTTCAAAATTAGATGTTATTAAAAATGATCAGGAATTTAAATCCATTTCAAAAAATTATTATTTAATTGAAAATTTATCGGACTTAAAACTTTTTTTATACAGATGTTATGATAAATCTACTATTGCTGTAGATTGTGAAACGGACTCTTTAAATGCTAAAAATGCTAACTTAGTTGGTCTATCATTGTCATTTGAAGAAGGTGAGGCTTGTTATATACCTTTAAGGCATGGAATAAATTTGGAAAATAATCAGTCAGGGTTTATTTTTGACGATGTAAAATCATTTAAACAAATTCCATTTGATGACGCAATTTCCTTAATTAAACCACTTCTAGAAGATAGTTCAATTTTAAAAATTGGCCATAACATTAAATACGATTCATTAGTAATGAAACAAGAACATAATGGTAATATTAATTTAAATCCTGTTGGTGATACTATGTGTATTTCATATGTGGTAGATCCAGGAAGAGTGGATAGTCACAAATTAGATGCTTTAGCATTGCGTGAATTGAACCATGATACCATCAAATATGATGATATTTGTGGAAAAGGAAAAAATAAAATTTCATTTAATCAATTGTCTCCCTTAGATGCTCTAAATTACGCGGCTGAAGATGCTGATATAACTCTATCAATTTACAATAGAGTTTTACCAAGAATAATTAATGATAAAAAGTTTTCAGTTTATAAAAGACTAGAAAATCCATTGATTAATGTATTGTTAGAAATGGAAAATACAGGAATAATCATTAATCCTAAAAAACTCAATGAAATTTCTAAAAATTTATCAAGTCAGATTGATAAATTGGAAGAGCAAATATTCAAAATGAGTAAAACTAATTTCAATATAGGTTCTCCCAAACAGTTAGGAGAAATTTTATTTGATAAGATGAAAATTGAAGGTGGCAAACGTTCAAAAAATGGCTCCTGGCAAACAAGTGTTGAAATATTAGAAAAAATTTCTGATATGGGATATGCAATTGGAGACGTTATTTTGAGTTGGAGACATTTTTCTAAACTTAAAAGCACTTACACGGATGCATTAGTTGAACAAATAAACTCAAAAACTCATAGAGTTCACACTAACTATTCTATGGTTGGAGCAAGCACTGGAAGGCTGTCTTCTTCAAATCCAAATTTACAAAATATACCAATTAGAACTGAAGAAGGAAGGTTAATTAGAACAGCTTTTGAGCCAAAGCAGGGCTTCAAATTAGTTTCAATGGATTATTCTCAAATTGAATTAAGGTTGATTGCTCATATTGCAGATGAAAATAAGATGTTGGATGCGTTTAATGATAATTTAGATATTCACGCCGATACTGCCTCTAAGGTGTTTGGTATACCAATAAAAGAAATGACTTCAGAGTTTAGAAGAAAGGCAAAGGCAATTAATTTTGGAATTATCTATGGTATTTCAGCATATGGTCTTGCAAAGCAGTTAAAATGTTCTGCAAATGAAGCAAAGGATTTTATTAGTTCATACTTCTACAGATTCCCAAGAATTAGAGATTATATGGAACAAATTAAATCTAATTTAGATAGTGATGGCTATGTAGAAACTTTATTTAATAGACGTGTTTATATTAATGATAGTAATTCCAAAAACCAAAAGCTGAGAGGGTTTGCAGAAAGGCAAGCTATTAATGCTCCTATTCAAGGTACTGCAGCGGACATTATTAAATTGGCGATGATTAAAATTCATAAACAGTTACTAAATAAAAAAGAAATTTCTATGCTGATGCAAGTCCATGATGAGTTAGTATTTGAAATTAGAGAAAAAAATATTGAAGAATTTACAAATGTTATATTACCCATAATGGAAACTGCTAACTTACCAATGGTACCTTTGAAAGTTAACTTAAAAGTAGATGTAGGTGTTGGAAATAATTGGGCTGAAGCTCATTGATTATATTATTTAACATAAATTAACTTAATTTAGCCTTGAATAAACCTAAATTTTCTCATCAAATAATCAGAAATAAATAATTATTTTTTTAAATACAGGTGAAATAATGAGTGAAAAGATAATACTTGTTGATGATGATAGTAATATTTTAGCATCTGTTTCCCTTGCCTTAAGGGCAGAGGGTTGGTCAGTTGAAACTTATAATGATAGTGAACAAGGACTTGTTGCATTACAAAGAAACTCTCCGGATATAGCTGTTTTAGACATTAAAATGCCAAAAATGGATGGTATGGAACTTTTAAAACGTCTAAGGGCTTCTAATGATGTACCAGTTATTTTTTTAACTAGTAAAGATGATGAAATAGACGAAGCAATTGGTCTTAGAATGGGTGCTGATGACTACATAACTAAGCCATTTTCGCAAAAACTACTGATAGAAAGAATAAGAGCAGTCCTTAGAAGGACTTTATTTAAAAATTCAGATTCATCAGATAAAATGATCCAAAGAAATGACTTGTCCCTTGATCCAGACAGGCATCTTTGTAAGTGGAAAGGACAAGAGATAAGGCTGACTGTTACAGAATTTTTAATACTTTATACATTGGCACTTAGACCAGGATTAGTAAAAAATAGAGATCAACTTATAGACACAGCATATGGTGAAACTATATATGTTGATGACAGAACTATTGATAGTCATATAAAGAGAATGAGAAGAAAATTTAGAGTTTTTGATAAAGATTTTGATTGTATTGAAACTCTATACGGTGTTGGGTATAGGTATAGAGATGTATAAAAATTGAGAAAGTTTTTTAGAATTATAAAGAGATTATATTTTCCTCTTAAAATGAGAATATTATTTATAATTTTATTACCAGTTTTATTATATCCTATCATTATAATTTACTTCAACAAGTATCAAGAAATTTTGATTAAATCTGAGTTTGCAGCTATAGAAAGACAAGGTCTTACTCTTACAAAAGCACTTGCGTTGGCAGAAAATCAATATGGCCTAATTCAAAATAATCAAATCTCTAGTCCTGCGTTACAAAGTCTTATTCCTAAAGTTGATTATGGATCTAACATTAGAGCAAGACTTTTCAATATATACGGGAATTTAATAGCCGACACAAAAGCAAGCATGAAATATAGTCCATTTGTTAAAGTAAGTCCTTTACCATCTGTAGATAAGGATTTTTCTTTAAAAACTTATTTCACTGACTTTGTCTTTTTATTTTCAAATATTATATCAAAACCACTAAATCTTCCACTTTATGTTGATAATAGAGAATTTTCGTTAGAAGATTTTCCAGAAGTTATCATGGCTCTGAGAGGTGAAAACACAAAAGTGCTCAGGCAAGATAAAAGTGGAAATTTATTTTTATCAGTTGCAATTCCTATCAAAAATATTCGTATGATTAGGGGTGCTGTTCTTCTATCAGTTTCGGGCAATAAAATAGAAAAAGAATTAGTGGACTTGGAAACTGAACTTTTTAAGGCATTTGGGTTAATTTTACTAGCTACCATAACTCTTGCTCTTTATTTTGGAAGATCAATAACTAACCCTATAGTAAAGTTATCAAATGAGGCTGATAAAATAGCAGAAGACAAAATGATGAAAACTTTTAATCTAAGTGAATTTAGATTTAGAAAGGACGAAATAGGTAAACTAGCGCGATCATTTTTTAAAATGACTAATGAATTACAAAAAAGAATAGATCACATAGCAGAATTTGCTGCGGATGTCGCACATGAGTTAAAAAATCCTATAACATCTGTGAGGTCTGCTTCAGAAACAATTAGTAAAGTAAGAAGCGCAAGTGAACAGAAAAAATTAATAAAGGTTATCCAAAATGATGTTGAAAGAATTAATAGATTAATTAACGATATTTCTGCAGCTTCAAGGCTAGATTCAGAATTATCTAGAATAGAAATGAAAAAAATAAATATTTCGAATCTACTTGAAACTTTGGTTGATGTAAGATCATCTACAGTTAATTGTAATATAAATTTTTTAAAATATTCCGAAGATATGTATATTTTTGGTAATGAAAATAAGATTGCGCAGGTTTTTGATAATTTAATACAAAATGCGGTTTCTTTTTCAACTGATAAACAGATTATAAATATACGTTTAGAAAAAAGCTTAGAACATGTTATTATTCTAGTTGAAGATAGTGGTCCAGGTTTCTCAAATGGATCTCTAAATAAAGTTTTTGATAGATTTTATACAGACAGACCTAAAAATGAAAAGTTTGGAAATCATTCTGGTTTGGGTTTATCCATTTCAAAACAAATAGTCCTAGCGCATGGAGGGACTATTGAAGCTTTAAATAGATTTAACCAAAAGAATGAATGTGTCGGAGGTAGTGTTAAAGTCAGTTTTCTAGAAATATAAAAGCATAAAAAATTAAAAAGTAATAAATTCACAGTTTTCAAAAGATAGTTAGAGTGTTATAGAAGTATAAAAATTTTTAAGGATTATTATGAAAGATTATTCAATATCAGATATTAGCCTTGCCAAATGGGGAAGAAAAGAAATATCAATTGCTGAGACAGAGATGCCAGGATTGACTGCTTGCAGAGAATTATATGGAAAAGAACAACCATTAAAAGGAACTAGAATAGCAGGCTGTTTACATATGACTATACAAACAGCCGTACTTATTGAAACTTTGGTAAGCCTTGGAGCAACTGTTAGATGGGCTAGTTGTAATATATTTTCAACACAAGATCATGCTGCTTCGGCTATTGCTGAACAAAATATTCCAGTTTTTGCTAAAAAGGGTGAAACTCTAAAAGAGTATTGGGAGTATGTTGATAAAATATTTACATGGTCTGAAGATACGTTTGCTAATATGATTCTAGATGACGGTGGAGATGCCACACTTTACATAATTTTGGGAGCTAAAGCTGAAAGTGGAGAAAAGGTGCTTGCGTCACCAGCTAATGAAGAAGAAGAGGCGCTTAAAGCCCAAATTATGTCTAGACTTAAATCTTCTCCAGGTTGGTTTACTAAGGTCAAAAACAGTATTAAAGGAGTAACAGAAGAAACAACGACAGGTGTTTTAAGATTATATCAAATGGCTGAAAAGGGTGATCTTCCTTTTCCGGCGATAAATGTAAATGACTCTGTAACAAAATCTAAGTTTGACAATTTATACGGATGTAGAGAATCTTTAGTTGATGGTATTAGAAGGGCTACAGATGTAATGTTATCCGGTAAAGTAGCTGTAGTAGCTGGATTTGGTGATGTTGGTAAAGGTTCAGCGGCTTCCCTTCGTCAGGGTGGAGCAAGAGTGATTGTAACAGAGATTGACCCAATTTGCGCATTACAAGCTGCAATGGAAGGTTATGAGGTGTGTTCAATGGAAGAAGCTTGTCCAAGAGGAGATATTTTTGTAACCGCAACTGGTAATAAAGATGTTATTACAGTTGACCACATGAGAGATATGAAAGATAGAGCTATAGTTTGTAATATAGGTCATTTTGATTCTGAAATACAGGTTGAATCATTACAAAATATGAAGTGGTCAGAAGTTAAACCTCAAGTGGATGAAGTAGAGTTTCAAGATGGTAAACGATTAATTGTGTTAGCAAAGGGAAGATTAGTTAATTTGGGTTGTGCAACTGGGCACCCCAGCTTTGTAATGAGTGCTTCATTTACCAATCAAGTTTTAGCACAGATTGAAATTTGGCAAAATTCTAAAAACTATGAAAATAAGGTTTATACGTTACCAAGACATCTAGATGAAAAAGTCGCTACATTACATTTGGAAAAAGTAGGGGCGACTTTATCTAAATTATCAAATGAGCAAGCTGATTATATTGGTGTTCCAGTTCAAGGTCCTTTCAAATCTGATAATTATAGATATTGAGCATGAAGGCATTATCAGAAATTATTGTTAAATCTGAAAATGAAATGAAAAATATTGGTGGTTTGATATCAAGATTATTAAAAGCAAACGATCTAATTACTTTTGAAGGTGATTTGGGAGTTGGTAAGACTTTTCTATGTAAGTCTATTATAAACAGTATTACAAATATAAAAGAAGTACCAAGTCCAACATTTAACCTCGTTCAAACTTATCCTTTGAATAAGGTTATAGAAATATGGCATTGTGATTTTTATAGAATTAATAACTTTGAAGAAGTTGAAGAAATCGGTGTCTTTGAAGATCTAAAAAAAAAATTATTTTGCTAGAATGGCCAAGATTTAATTTAGAAATTAAAAATTTGGACCCCTTAAACATTACTATCTCTTTTATTGGTGGCAATGAGAAGCAATTTTCAGAATTAAGAAAAATTTCATTATTTGGATCTGTAAATTGGTTTAATAGGATAAAAGAGCTTTCCTTAAAGTTGGATATGACTAAATGAGTATGAATTTTGTTTTTTATGATTTGGAGACTACAGGAAGAAATTCTACTTGGGATCAAATTATTCAAGTTGCCGCAATCTTAGTCGACAAGAATTTTAATGAGCTTGAAAGATTTGAGGATAGATGTCGTTTAAGATCAGGTTTGGTTCCCGAACCTGGTGCTTTATTAGTTAATAAAACATCAATAGAGATGTTAAACAATGTTAATTTGTCACATTATGGTTTAATAAAAAAGCTTCAGGATAAATTTAAAAAATGGTCTCCAGCTATATTTATTGGATATAATACTATTTCTTTTGATGAAGAGTTTCTTAGAAAAACTTTTTTTAAATTACTTCTAGAACCATATATAACTCAATTTAATGGAAATAAAAGGGCAGATGTTTTAGGAATAACAAGATCATCTAAATATTATTATCCGGAATGTTTAGAAGTTGGTATGAATGAAAAAGGGAATCAAATATTCAAACTAGATAATTTGACTGAGTTGAACAAGATTACTCATAATGCACATGACGCTATGGGTGATGTAGAAGCTACTATGGAAATTACAAAAATTTTACAAAAAAAAGCAAACATAATTTGGGATTCTGCTTTGAATAACAGCACTAAAATTGATGTTGATAACTTCCTAATTAACAATAATATTGTTTGTATGGATGAATATTTTTTTGGTAAATTCAACACTCACGTAGTCACTTACTTATGCAAAAATCATTTTAACTATCCTCAGTGTTTTGATTTGCTTCATGATCCTGTTGATTATTTTGATATGTCAATAAAAGATTTAAAAATTAAAATTAAACAAAGACCAAAACTAATAAGAGAAATAAAAAATAATAAAAATCCTGTATTATTGGATGCAAGCCACATTGAAAAAATACCTCTTTATAAATCTATAGGAATTGAAGTTCTTCACAAAAGAGCAGAGATGATCAAAAATAACCCAGATTTTAAAAATAAAATACAGAGAATATTATTTGAAGAAAATGAAGAAAAGGAGATTTATAAATCTCAGATTGATTTACAACCTGAAGATAGCTTATATTTTGGAGGATTTCCAGATAACAATGATAAATCAAAAATGTTAGATTTTCATAATGCCGATTGGGAAGAAAAGTTTTATATATCAAACCATTTTAAAGATCAAAGATATAAATACTTTGCTCAAAGATTAATCTATGAAGAAGCACCTTTAGTACTTCCCAAATCCGATTATGATATTATTCATAAAATTATTGCAAAACAAATTTTAAGTACTGATAATGAAAAATGGAACACAATACCAAAATCATATCATGAATTAGATACTTTTAGAGAACAATTTGAGATCAAGGGTGATGACGAAAAACTATTATTTTTAGAAGAATTAGACAAGTTTCTTCAAGATCTAGAAAAGAAATATCAATAAATTATAATTAGCAAAGAAAGTTAGGAGATAAAAAAAATGGCAACCAATAAAACTAATGACCAAAAATTTAAAGAAGATGTTTTAGAATCAAAAGAACCAGTTTTAGTTGATTTTTGGGCAGAGTGGTGTGGCCCCTGTAAAGCTATTGGTCCGTCTCTTGAGGAATTATCTGAAGAAATGGCCACCAAACTGAAAATAGTGAAAATAAATGTTGACGAGAATCCTTCAACATCGCAAGCTTACGGTATAAGAAGTATTCCAGCTTTAATGATTTTCAAAGATGGTCAAAAAATATCTGAAAAAATGGGTGCGTTACCAAAATCAGCTCTTGAATCTTGGGTTAACGAGACAATTTAATCAATCTTTGTTTTATTAAATTTTAAAGTATTTCCTGCTAAATAAAGTGATCCAGTAATTAAAAGAGGTATATCTTTTTCAGCATGTTGTAAGGCATTTTCCAAATTTTGTGCAGGAAGTACTTCTAACCCTATTTTTTTTAATTTTACAATTATTTCATCTGGAGAATATGATGACTCTACTTCAGGAATAGCCATAGCAAACACTTTATTAATATGATTTTTGAATATTTTTACAAAATTTTCAACATCTCTATTTTTCAACATGCCAATTATTAAATTCCATTTTCCTATAGATTTTTTATTTAAATATTGATTCAACACATATGCACTATCATTATTATGTGCACCGTCTAAGATTGTTATGTTATTTCTATAATTGATAATTTTTCCTTGTCTTATCTGATGAATTCTTCCAGGCCAATTCGCTTGTTTTAAAGCTAAATTTGTCTTTGATAAGGATATTAATGGTAATATTTTTTTTGCAGCAGTATAAGCTGTAGATGCATTCTCATATTGATGATCACCACTTAATCCAAGTATTGTATTTGTAGAAATATTTTCAATATCAATTATTTCAGTTTTTAAATTTTTTGCGCATGCTAAAAGAGTTTGACGTGCTTTTATATTCTTTTGCTTTGCAATAATAACTGGGGTGTTTTTTCTAAAAATTCCAGCCTTTTCGCGCGCTATCTCTTCAATTTTTTCTCCAAGAAACTCAATATGATCAAAACCTATTTTAGTTATTATAGTAAGTTTTTTATTTTCAATAATATTTGTGGCATCTAATCTACCACCCAAGCCTGTTTCAAATATATTCACATCACTTGGTTGTCTTTCAAAAGCAATTATAGCTGCTGCTGTCGTTATTTCAAAAAATGTAATTGGGTTATTAGCATTTTTTGTTTCTACTTCTTCTAAAATTTTAATCAGTTTTTCATCTGAAATAAACTTATTATTTATTCTTATACGTTCATTAAAATTAATTAAATGAGGCGATGTATATAAATTTACTGATAACTTATGATATTCCAATATTTCCTTGAGAAAAGATGCTGTTGAACCTTTGCCATTAGTACCTGCAATATGAATTACATTTTGTAACCTGTTTTGTGGGTTATTAAATTTTTTCATTAATAATTTTAATCTGGAAAGATCGAAGTCTATCAGCTTTGGGTGAAGTGAAAACATTCTATTTAATGTGTGTGATAATTTATGTTTTTTGATCATTTTATTAAAAAATATTAATCTTTATTGTTAATTAATATAGAAAGTTAGTGTTTTTAATAAATGTGAAATTTTTTCTTTTTGCTCAGATCTAGGAATAACAATGTCTATCATGCCATGAGATTTTAAATATTCTGCTGTTTGAAAATTTTCTGGAAGGTTTTCTTTAACAGTTTCTTCAATAACTCTTCTTCCAGCAAATCCAACTATTGCCCCTGGTTCTGCTATATGGATGTCTCCAAGCATTGCAAAACTCGCTGTAACTCCGCCGGTTGTAGGATTGGCAAGTAGAACAATATAGGGTAGATTTTCCTTTTTAACTTTATTAATTGCAATTGTTGTTCTTGGCATTTGCATCAAGGAAAATATACCCTCCTGCATCCTTGCTCCACCTGAAGATGGCACTACTATTAAAGAGCATTGTCTTTTTATCGCTTCTTTAGCAGCTACTATCAATCCATCTCCTACATATCTTCCCATAGATCCAGCCATAAATGAAAAGTCAAAACATGCTAATACTACTGGTATTTTATTTACAAGACCAAAACTTACCAACAATGCGTCTTCTAATTTTGTTTTATTTTGAGCATCTTTTATACGATCAATATACTTTTTTTTATCTTTGAAATTAATAGGGTCTAATTTTAATTTTGGTATTAAAATATCTTCAATAGTATCCTTGTCTAAAAGAAAATTAATTCTTTCTCTTGCAGACAGATGGTCGTGAAAACCACAGGATTTACAAACATTATTGCTTTCATGAAATTCTTTATGAAATATCATTTGAGAACATGATTTACATTTAATCCACAAGATTTCTTCAGGCTCTTTTATTTTAACAAAAGCCTTGAACTTAGGTAATACTGTTTCTTTAATCCAATTCAATTCTAAACTCCTTATTTTTTACATAAATATACAATAAGGCTTAATTATGTTTAACATTTTCTGACACTTTACTTATAAAATCTAAACATGAGTTAAGTGTTTGTTTCGTTGGATTATCGTCATTATCTAATGATGATTTTATTAAATCAACTACCGCAGACCCTACGACTATACCATCTGAAATATTAGCCATGGATGATGCTTGAGAAGGTGATCTAATTCCAAATCCTATAACTACTGGTAGATCAGTAACAGTTGTTATTTTTTTCAAATTTATTGATACATTCGCTACATTTGGGGCTTGTGTCCCCGTAATTCCTGTTATTGAGACATAATATACAAACCCAGTTGCATTGAATAATATTTTATTAAGCCTTTTCTCATCGGTCGTAGGTGTAACTAGTCTAATTACACTCAGTTTATTTCTTTCAGCTTCAATATAAAATTCTTCATCCTCTTCTGGCGGTAAATCAACAATAATTAGGCCATCAACTCCAATTTCAAGGCATTTATTTATAAATTTTTTTTTACCAAATTTATATATAGGGTTGTAATATCCCATCAAGATAATTGGTGTATGATTATTTTTTTTTCTAAAGTTTTCTACTAGAGACAAACATTTTGTTAAGTTTGTGCCTGATTTAAGGGCTCTTTGACTTGATAGTTGAATTGAAGGTCCGTCAGCCATTGGATCAGAAAAGGGCATTCCAATTTCAATAAAATCTACACCGTTTTCGGGTAATTTTTTTATTAGATTAAGAGAGCTTTTAAAATCAGGATCTCCAGCTGTTAAAAAAATTCCAACAGCTTTTTTATTATTTTTTTTAAGTTCATTAAAAGTTTGTTTAATACGGTTCATCAGCTTTTATTAATTTTATTTCTTCATTATTAATGGTAATACTGATGACAAATCTTTATCTCCTCTACCACACATATTCATAATTATAATCTGACCTTTTCTTTTAGTAGCAAGTTCACCAGTAATATGTAAAGCATGAGCTGGTTCAAGTGCAGGTATAATTCCTTCTAATCTACTACACAGCTTAAAAGCAATTAAACTTTCCTCATCTGTCGTCGATAAATATTTAATCCTTCCTATATCATATAACCAAGAATGCTCGGGACCTATTCCAGGATAGTCAAGCCCGGCAGAAATTGAGTGTGCGTCATTTATTTGTCCATTATTGTCTTGAAGTAAATAAGTTCTGTTGCCATGAAGTATGCCAGGAGATCCAGCTGAGAGGGAAGCAGCGTGAAAGTCAGATTTCAGACCTTTACCGGCAGCTTCCACACCAAAAATTTCGACCTCTTTATCATCAAGAAAAGGATGGAATAATCCCAAAGCATTAGATCCACCCCCAATACACGCAACTAAAACATCAGGTAGTCTATTTTCTTTTTCTAAAATTTGTTTTTTTGCTTCTTCTCCTATTACAGATTGGAAGTCTCGGACCATTTTTGGATAAGGATGAGGTCCAGCAGCAGTACCAATAATATAAAAATGTGTATTAGCGTTTGACACCCAAAATCTTAACGCATCATTCATTGCATCTTTTAAAGTACCAGTTCCTGAAGTTACTGGGGTAATTTTAGCACCTAATAATTGCATTCTTTGAACATTAGGTTTTTGTCTTTCAATATCCATTGCACCCATAAAAACTTCACACTCAAATCCGAATAGGGCACATGCCGTTGCAGTTGCTACACCATGTTGACCTGCACCAGTTTCAGCAATTATTTTATTTTTACCCATTTTTTTAGCTAATAAAATTTGGCCTATTACATTATTAATTTTATGCGCTCCAGTATGATTAAGCTCGTCTCTTTTTAGGTAGATTTTAGCTCCCCCAAAGTGTTCAGTTAATCTTTCTGCAAAATATAAAGGGCTAGGTCTTCCTATGTAATCTCTTCTATACATTTCTAATTCATTAATAAAAGATTGATTTTTAATTGCCTTTTCATATGAATTTTCTACTTCAAGAATAAGAGGCATTAATGTTTCTGCAACAAATCTTCCACCATGAATTCCAAATTTACCATTTGAATCAGGTCCTTTTTTTAAACTATTTAAATTAATTTCTGACATAATTAATCCATTATAAATTTCTACATTTTAAAACAAAGTTTTTAATTAATTGAGGATCCTTAACACCTTTTATTGTTTCAAGTCCAGATGAAATATCTATCGCCGGTGGTTTAGTTATATCAATTGCTTCACTTATATTATTTATATTTAAACCTCCAGCAAGCATCCATTTTTTTTTTGATTTATAATTTTTTAAAATTTTCCAATCAAATTTTTTACCATTTCCACCAGGCAATTCCTCTGAAGGTGCATCTAATATTAAAATATCACAAATTTCTGCATATGTTTTAATGTGTCTTTTTAAATCTATATTTTTTTTAATGCCAATCCCTTTTATCAAAGGGATGTTAAATTTATCTTTAATATTTTCACATCTTTTAGGCGATTCTTCTCCATGTAGTTGAATATAATCTGGTTTTATAAATTTTTTAATTTCTTGTAAAAAAATATCGTCAGGATTTACAGTTAAAGCAACTATTTTGGATTTTTTAGTTCTATTTTTTGTTAGTAATTTAGCTCTCGTTATTGATAAATTCCTAGGAGATTTATGATAAAAAACTAAACCAATGTAGTTAACACCGATATTTAAAGCAGCATTCATTGAAATTTGATCATTTATACCACAAATCTTAATCTCAAATGAATGTTTCATTACATATAAACTAGATGAAAAATCAAACTTATAAGTATCATTTGTTGATACGATCTTTCATTGCTTTGCCCATTCTAAAGAAAGGAATATTTTTTGACGGTACAGCTACAACGGCTCCATTTTTAGGATTTCTGGCAATTCTAGCCTCTCTTTTCTTAACATCAAACACTCCAAAACCTCGTAATTCAACTCTTTCATTTTTACTCAAAGCGAAGCTAAGGGTGTTGAAAAATACATTAATTATTTTGCTTGCATCTTTTTGATACAATTCAGGATTAATATTAGCAATTTTTATTATTAAATCTGATTTATTCAATATTACACCCTTTTAATTATGTTATGAAGAACTTGTATCTTTCTTAGCCAATGCAGCTCCTAAAATATCACCTAAACTTGCGCCACTATCAGATGATCCGTACTCAGCCATAGCTTTCTTTTCTTCTTCTATTTCTTTTGCTTTAATTGAAAGTGAAATTTTTCTACTCTTTTTGTCAATATTAATAACTGCAGCATCAATTTTATCACCCACACCATATCTATCGGTTTTTTGATCTGCTCTTTCGCGTGATAGGTCACTTTTCTTTATAAACCCTTTTAGATTTTCACCAACGTTAACCTCAAGACCGTTATCAATAATATTTGAAATTGTGCAAGTAACTGTTGAACCTTTTCTTATATTTCCTATTTCTGTAGCAGTTACGTCTTCAGTTAATTGCTTGATTCCAAGAGAAATACGCTCTTTATCTATATCAATGTCTAATATTTTGGCTTTAATTAAACTTCCTTTAGAATATGTTTTTATCAACTCATCTCCGTTGCCATCCCAACTTAAATCTGATAAATGAACTAAACCATCTATATCTTCAGATAGTCCTATGAATAAACCAAATTCAGTAATATTCCTTATCTCACCTTCAATTGTTTCTCCAACTTTTTTGTTTGATTTATAATTTTCCCATGGGTTATCTACACATTGTTTTATTCCTAAAGAAATTCTCCTTTTTTGAACATCTATTTCTAGTACCATTACTTCAACTTTTTCAGAAGTAGATACTATTTTGCCAGGATGGACATTTTTTTTCGTCCAACTCATTTCGGAAACATGTACTAGGCCTTCTATCCCATCTTCTAATTCAACAAAAGAGCCATAATCTGTAATATTTGTTACAATGCCTGTCATTTTTGAACCAACTGGGAACCGTTCAAAAACCTGTACCCATGGATCCTCAGTAAGTTGTTTTATTCCTAATGAAATTCTTTGTGTTTCATCATTAAATTTTATAACTTTAACTTGAACAGATTGACCAATCTGTAAAGCTTCTGACGGATGGTTAATTCTTTTCCATGAAATATCTGTTACATGCAATAGACCATCTACACCACCTAAATCAACAAAAGCGCCATAATCAGTAATATTTTTAATAACGCCTTGTAGAACTTGGCCTTCTTCAAGATTAGCAACAAGTTCAGATCTTGCTTCTGCTCTACTATCTTCTAAAACAGCTCTTCGTGATACAACAATGTTACCTCTTCTTCTATCCATTTTCAAAATCTGAAATGGTTGAGGCGTTCCCATCAAAACACCTAAATCTTTAATAGGCCTGATATCAACTTGACTTCCGGGTAAGAAAGCAGTTGCACCTTCAAGATCAACTGTAAATCCACCTTTTACCCTACCGAATATAACTCCATTAACCCTTTGTTGTTTTTCGAGAGCTTTTTCTAGGTTAACCCAGGACTCTTCTCGCCTTGCTTTTTCCCTACTTAATATAGCATGTCCATTTATATCTTCTAACCTTTCAATATAAACTTCAACTACGTCTCCAGCATTTATTTTAATATCTTCTTCATTATTTCCAAATTCTCTTAATGGAACTCTCCCTTCAGACTTCAGTCCTACATCAATCAAAATCATATCTTTTTCAACTGACAATACTGTGCCAGCAACAACTGAACCTTCAATGCTTGTCATTTCTTGAAAGCTTTGATCTAGTAATTCTGCAAAGCTTTCATTCACAGGTGAGGCTGTTACATCAGCTTGGGACAATATTTTCTCCTATCTTTGTTAGCATATAAGCAATTTACTGAGGTTATAATTATGGAAACAAAAGAAATCAATCTAATAATTATAATAAAATAAATTTTCAGTAGGTTATTTGTTTATTTAATTTGCTAAAACCTCCATTTTTTTAGCATCTCATTTTTTTCTTTCAATAATATCGGCAACTTTTAACAATAATTCTTCAGGATTAATTGAGGTAGTATCGATGACATAAGCATCTTTAGCTGGAACTAAAGGTGATATTTTTCTGTTACTATCCAGTCTATCCCTTTCTCTCATATTATTCATTAAAGCCTGCAACATACACTTTTCATCATTTTCATGCAAGAAAGATATGTTTTTTTCTAACAATCTTCTTTTAGCTCTTATTTCTAATGACGCAGTAATAAAGAACTTAAAATCTGCATTTGGGAGAATTGTGGTACCAATATCTCTTCCATCTAAAATACAACCACCAAATTTTTTTTTACTTGAATTGTTAAATTCTTTTTGTTTGTTGTTTAAAATCTTTCTAAGATTAGGAAAAGTAGCAATTTTTGATGCAAGTTTAGCAACATCTTCAGTTCTTAAATTTGTATTTTTCAATTCTTTGAAATTTAAAATCATTGCAAAATCACAACTGGTTTGTTCTAAATCTGTTGTGTTAACTTTATTATCCTTTATAAGCTCATGAGCTACCTTACGATACAACAATCCTGTATCTAAATAAGGAAAACTATATTTATCAGACAGTTTTTTACCTAAAGTTCCTTTTCCAGAAGCCGCTGTTCCATCAATTGCTATTTCTATCATTAAAATTTATTTTTTCTGTTAATTAAAAAAATTTAAGTTAGCACCTATCTTATTCATTTTTTGCATAAAAAAAGGAAAAGAAGAATTTATTGTATCTGTGTTTCTTACGATAATTGCTTTTTCTGTAATCAAACCCAAACATAAAAAAGACATAGCAATTCTATGGTCTAAGTTGGAATCAATCTCTACAT
>OCZA010000329.1_pt1 | contig 16851 bp, 14 predicted proteins | sample 1539021 | NCBI WGS metagenome assembly OCZA01 (sample SAMEA2619376, study PRJEB22493) | marine metagenome | biome: marine biome (ENVO:00000447); feature: surface water layer (ENVO:00002042); material: "saline water (ENVO:00002010), including plankton (ENVO:xxxxxxxx)" | depth 5 m | reverse complement strand
AGATAAACTTAAAATAGTAGAGAATCATCATGAAATAAAAATTATTACATAAATTCTGTTAGCCAATTAAGTTTAAAAATAAAAAATGTTATCTTTAAAAAGTAAATTAAAAAAATAATTAATGCTTATAAATTTGTATTCAAAAAAATTTTTTAAAATTTTAACTCTTCCTATATTTTTATACTTAACTTTTTTTGACATAACAATATTCAATAAAGAACTAAAAGCCGAAAAGAAATTACAAGCGGCTACCGAGACAGATCTTTTCTTATATAGGCAAATGGGTGCCTCTTATCTTTGTATTGCTACAAATGCTGAAGTTGATTTTGAGAAAGGTCTTGGAATAGCTAGTGCTACTTTCGCAAATGTAATTATAGGAAAGCATGAGGGCCTTATTAAAGAGTTTGGTACTGAAAAAATTGACCAAAAGAGATTATATAATGCTGGAACTTTTCAGATTGTGTCAAGTGCTCTAAATATTTGTCCTGAAAACATTCCTAAAAAAGTAAAAGATAGTTACGAGAAAAAACTAAAAGAGCTTATTAAACAAAATAAAAAATAAATTTATTATCTAAACATAGAGCTAACCGAACTTTCTTCATGAATTCTCCATATTGCCTCTCCTAACATATTTGCTACAGAAAGTACTTTTAACTGAGGAAAGTCGTCATTATCAATAACTGGAATACTGTTAGTAACTATAACTTGTTCAAATAAATCTTTTGAACTTAACCTTTCATAAGAGGGTGGAGAGAAAACTGCATGAGAAGCACATGCAAAAATTCTCTTTGCACCTTCTTTTTTTAATAAATTTGCACCTGAACAAATAGTACCCCCAGTATCAATCATGTCATCTATAAGAATAGCCGTTTTCCCCTTGACTTCTCCAATAACAGTCAAACTCTCTGCGATATTATGAGCAGATCTTCTTTTGTCAATAATCGCTAATGGAGCATCATTCATTAATTTGGCAAATGCTCTTGCTCTGGCTACTCCACCCACATCAGGAGATACAACAACAACTTCCTCCAAATTTAGAGATTCAAGATAATCAATTAAGACAGGAGATCCATATATATGATCGCAAGGAATATCAAAATATCCTTGTATTTGGGCTGAATGTAAATCCATGGCAAGAACTCTATCCACACCTGACTTCTCAAGTAAATTTGCTGTAAGCTTTGCTGTAATTGACTCTCTTCCTGAAGTTTTTCTATCCGCCCTTGCATATCCAAAATATGGAATGACCGCTGTAATTTGTCTAGCTGAAGCTCTTTTACAAGCATCAACCATAATCATCAACTCCATTAAACTATCGTTAACAGGAGCGCATGTAGGTTGAATAAGGAATACATCACAACCTCTTATAGATTGTTGAATTTGAACATAAAGTTCACCATCAGCAAATCTTTTAGATACTAAGGGGACATTTTCAATCCCTAAATATGATGCAATTTCTTCAGCTAATTTAGGATTAGAAGTTCCACTAACTAACCTTAGTCTACTATTAGTTAGATTAAAAGTTGGCTCTTCATTATCTACTGCCGTGATAAAACTTGTCACGAAATTAGCTTTAAAAATCTACTAATATCGTAGTACCTAATATTAATTTCGCAAAAATTAATTAACTTATTTATCTTTCATAGTTATAAGTATTAAGTTTGAATATTAAATATTCCGAAATATGTAATTTTAAAAGGTATCGGCACATATAAGAAACATCTAAATTTATTTGTTAAATGATATATATTTAATTATTCTTAATCTTAGATAATAATTGATAAAAGAATTATAAAAAATCACCTTATATTAATGAGTTTAAAATCAGTTCTTAAAAAAAAATCGTTAGGTATACTTGTTCATCCTTCAAGTCTCCCCGGAGGTAGTTACTGCGGTACCTTTGGAGAAGGCGCTAAAGATTGGATTAAGAAGCTTTGTAAGTATAAGATTAATCACTGGCAATTCCTACCTCTTACTCCAACAGATTCAACTGGATCTCCTTATAGTTCGCCATCCAGTTTTGCGTTAAATCCTTGGTTTCTTGATATCAATAAATTAATTGAAGAAAACTTTATCATTTCATTAAATAAGAAGGATTTACAATCAATTAATCAGAACGAAGATCATTTTGATTTTGATTTTGCAAATAATTTATCGAAAAAATTAGGAGAATATCTTTTATTTGATTGGGAATCTCAATCTGAAATGAGGAAAACTGATTTTTATTTATGGAATAAAAAAAATACTTGGGTTGAAGATTATTCAATCTTTATGGTCTTAAGAGAGAAATTCAATATGTTGCCATGGTGGGAGTGGCCATTGGAGTTTAAACAAAAGGAAAATGAATTTATAAAAACATGGATAAAAGACAAAAAAAATGAAATACTTAAAAAAAAATTAATACAATGGCATCTTGATAAACAGTGGAAGGAAATCAAAGTCTTTGCCAAAACTAATGGAATTACACTCATAGGTGATTTGCCTTTTTATGTTTCAAGAGACAGTGCGGATGTATGGAGTAATAAATCACTATTTTCAATATCTCAAAATGGAGATTTACTTTTTCAAAGTGGAGTGCCTCCTGATTATTTCTCATCTACGGGACAACTATGGGGTACTCCCACCTACTATTGGGCTAAGCACAAAAGTACAGCATTTAGTTGGTGGAGAAAAAGATTTAAAAGACAATTTGAACTTGTTGATATATTAAGACTTGATCATTTTAGAGCGTTGGCTGGATATTGGAGAGTTGAGGGTAATGCCCAAAATGCTATTAATGGGACATGGATTAATTCCCCTGGTAAAGAGCTATTAAATATTTTAAAAAAAGATTTAAAATCTGATTATCTACCTATCATTGCTGAGGATTTAGGAGTAATAACTAAAGATGTAGAGATTTTAAGGGATAATTATGAATTACCTGGTATGAAGATTTTACAATTCGCATTCGATGGGAATGAAAATAACCCTTATCTACCTAAAAATATCGAAAAAGAGAACTGGGTTGTTTATACAGGAACTCATGATAACGCTACTTCCACATCGTGGTGGGACTATTTAGATATTACAATTAAAAACCATATTAAAGATAAATATAAATACTCAAATGATCCCTCTTGGAATTTAATGGAAATTGGCATGAGTACAAAAGCAAACCTTTTTATCTCTCCAATTCAAGATATCTTATCTTTGGATGACTCAAGTAGATTAAATACTCCTGGAACAATTACTAACAATTGGAGATGGAAATTAAATCAAACTCTTGACGAGATAGATATGAATTTAAAAAAATATAGTGACCTTGGAAATAATTATGGGAGATTAAGCAATTAGATCATCAGATATATTTTATTTTCCTTTTTCCTCAATAATTTGAATCTCAATAATATTAATATTTGAAATAAAGTATCGATTAAGAAAAAATAGTATCAAAATTAAAAATAAAAAATAAAAAAAACTTCCCTGCCAGGAATTTAGAAAATCAAACTTTCTTAAAATGATTTTTTTTTTGTTTTTTTCGAAAGTATTTGTTTCTCTAATTTCTAACCCTACCAAGGTATTATTTTCCAAGGATAAACATTTTTCCAACTTTAATAATATTGACCTTAGAAAAGGATCTCTTGGTCTAAGGTCTTCAATATTATTCTCAATTGAATTTATAGAAGATTCTGGAATTTTAGAGATATTTGATAATTCTTTAACAGAAAGATTATTTTGAGTCCTTGCTTCTTTTACTAATTTACCAAGTTCAACATATTGATCATATTTTTTACTATTATTTTGTTCCTCCAATGTTATTTTTTTATTTTTTAGAAAATTAATATTGAATAATCTCATTAGATTTTTTTATTTGACTATTTAAATTATGCATCTAAAGGATTATTTAATTTTAATCAATTCATAAATCAAAAACTATAATTTAATGAGTTGATATAAAAGCAAACACTAAGCTGGAGATATAATATTTTGAACAGCACTTTTAGCCAATTTTAGAGGACTAAAAGTATCTCTAAGCAAAATTAAGAGTTTTTCTGCATCTTTAAATTCCAATCTATCATCCTTAACAAGGCTTAATAAAAGGTTTTTTCTAACTTCAGATCCTTTGTCACTTGCAAATAGTTTCAAACCTGCATTGGCTACTGGAATGAGATCTGCATTAATATTTTCGGTATCCTTAAATAATGTATTTAATAAACTTTCAAGCTTATCTATCTGAATCCTTCCTTCATTATCAAATACAACTTCAAGAAGAATATTTACAATTTCATCTGAATTATCTGTTAAAAGTTTTTTTGCAATATATGGATATGCAATTTTTAAGATCTTAAATTCAGGATCAAGTCTCAAAGCTAAACCTTCTTGACTTACAACAGCTCTAATTATTAGTGCGAACCTACTTGGAACTCTAAACGGATAAGAATACATAAGTTTTGAGAATTTATCAGTTACATTTTTTAAATTAAAATTTCCAACCTCGGCCCCAAATGACCCCCCAAGGACCTCTTTAAGTGGTTCTACAAGTTGTTCAAGATCTTGTTCTTTGGTTAAGAAACCTAATTTCTGAAAATCTTTAGCCATAAGTAAATATTCTTGGTTAATTAAATGCACAATTGCCTTAATAAGTGTGAGCCTATCTGAATTTGTAATAGTATCCATCATCCCAAAATCAACGTATGCTAAGTGTCCATTATCTAAAGTTCCTCCTTTAAGAGCAAACATGTTTCCAGGATGAGGATCTGCATGAAAATAACCATATTCGAATAATTGCTGCAGTCCACTTATCACGCAAGTTCTAATATAAGAAGAAGGTATTAAATTATTTTGCTCTAAAATTTCTCTGTCCCTTAATTTAACTCCATCAATCCAAGATGTTGTAATAACCCTTTTTGAGGAAAAATCTTTTTCTAATTTTGGTATAAATACATTGGGATTAGATTTAAAAAGATCGGCAAACTTCAATGCATTTTTCCCTTCTTGCTCGTAATCAATTTCATCAAAAAGGGCTTTACCAAATTCATCTATTATTTCTCCAATACCAACACCTATATTAAGTGGTAAAAATGATCCGAAAGTAGTCGCTAAGATTTTTAGAATTACAATATCTCTTCTAATAAGAAAATATAAATTAGGTCTTTGTACTTTTACAGCACAAAAATTATTATTTTTTTTCTTTGCTTTATAAACTATTCCTAGGCTTGCTGATGCAATAGGTTCATCTGGAAAATCATCAAATAATTCATTAGCAGGAAGTCCAAGTTCATCTTCAATTATTTTTAGAGCTATTTTATGTTTAAAAGGTGGGAGATTATCCTGTAGATTTGTAAGTTCTGTTAGCCAATCTTGCCTTACAAGATCTGGTCTAGTTGAAAGTGCTTGTCCTAATTTAATAAAACATGGACCCAAATCGGTAATAACATCAAAAAGGTATTTTGAAAGATTTTTCTGTACACTCTTACTATTACTGTTACCTTGAAATAGTATTCTTACTAAAAGAAAAATTAAAGTTAAAAGTATATATAAAACTCTTGGTAATAATATCCATGGTCTTAGGATCAACCAAATCATATCTCCTTTAGGTGAATATTTTGAATAAGAAGTTGCCATTTACATTTAAAATATTAAAGAAGAATTTGTTTTCAACATATTCTATATGTGCCAATAATACTTTATGAGTATTTCTTCTTTTCTAACTAAAAAGTTTTTAAAATCACTTTTTTTTCCTGCCCACAATAGAGGGAAAGCTTTACCAAAAGGCTTGATTAGATTATTAAAAAAACAACCAGGTTTTTGGGATTTACCAGAACTTCCTGAAATAGGTTCTCCATTATCTAATAGTGGATTAATACATGATGCGCAAATATCAATTTCAAAAAAAGTTAATACAAAAAAATGTTTTTTTGGAGTAAATGGAGCATCTGGTTTGATTCAATCAGGAATAATCGCCATGGCTAATCCTGGTGAATATATTCTTATGCCAAGGAATGTTCATATTAGTGTTATTAAAGCTTGTGCTTTGCAGAATATTATTCCAATATTCTTTGACATAGAGTTTTCTAAAGTAACTGGACATTACATGCCAATCACTAAAAAGTGGTTTACAAATGTATTCAATAATATAGATTTTGACAATTCTAAAATTGCAGGAGTCATATTAGTTAGTCCTTACTATCAAGGATATGCAACGGATCTTGAACCTTTAATTAAAATTTGTCATCTACATAATTTGCCTGTTTTAGTTGATGAAGCCCATGGTTCGTATTTTCTTTTTTGTGAAAACTTTAATTTACCGAAATCAGCCTTAAGATCTAAAGCTGATTTAGTAGTCCATTCATTACATAAGTCACTTAATGGACTAACTCAAACAGCAATAATTTGGCATAATGGGAATCTAATAGAAGAAAATAAATTAATCAAAAGCATAAATTTACTGCAAACTACTAGTCCTAATTCTCTCTTGCTTTCTTCTTGTGAGGAGTCCATTAAAGACTGGCTTAATAAGGATAATCTTAATAAATACAAAAAAAGAATTTTAGAAGCAAAATCAATCTACAATGAGTTAATAAAAAAAAAGATACCTCTTATTGAAACTCAAGATCCTTTAAAAATAGTACTAAATACTTCTAAAGTTGGTATTGATGGCTTTACTGCAGATAGATTTTTCTATAAAAACGGATTAATTGCTGAATTACCTGAAATGATGACGCTTACTTTTTGTCTTGGATTTTCAAATCAAAAGGATTTTACTTTTTTGTTTCAAAAATTATGGAAAAAGTTACTAATTCATACTAATAAATCTTATGGTTTGAAAGCTATAAAACCTCCTTTTAGAATAGTTCAATCACCAGAAATACCAATAGGAGTTGCTTGGAAAAGTAAGACTATTAGCATTCCTCTAGTTGAATCCTTGGGAAAAATTTCTGGAGATATTATTTGTCCTTATCCTCCTGGAATACCTTTAATTGTTCCTGGAGAGAGAATAGACAAGGAAAGAATAGATTGGATAGAAGCTCAAAGTTTGTACAACGAAGATCTGTTAAATTCTTATATAAGGGTCTTAAATAACTAAAAATCAAATATGAGATTGCGAAGTGGCTTATTAATCGGATTATTTGGGTTAGTTGTTGTTTTATTAGGCGGATGGTATTTCACAATAGCAATTGCATTACTTACCTATATTGCACTTCTCGAATTTTTTAGAATGGCAGAATTCACAGGAATTAAACCAGCCACCAAAACTACGTTATTTTCTTGCTTCATAATTACAATTGCTACATATCTAGAAGTTATTGGATTCCTTGATAGAGAGATATACAATTCAATATTACCAATATGTTCAGTAGGAATATGCACGTGGTTATTGCTGCAGCCAAAGTCAGGTACTATTTCAGATATTGCAGCATCAATTTTCGGATTATTTTATTTAGGTTTTTTACCTAGTTATTGGATTAAATTAAGAGCGATACAATCGACTATAAATAATTCTTCCGATGGAATATTATCCTTTGAAAATATCTCAAATTCAACAGGTCTTTATTTAACATTAATTTCTTGTTTATTAATTGTGGCAAGTGATATAGGTTCTTATTTTATTGGAAAGTCTTTTGGGAAAAGGGCTCTTTCCCCATTATCTCCAAGTAAAACTATCGAAGGTTTGATCGGAGGAATAATATGCTCAATTTCAGTAGCAACCTTTTTTGCGTTTTTACTTAGTTGGCAGAATCCATTCTTAATTGGGATTTTATATGGAATATTAGTTTCTCTTATGGCATTAGTAGGAGATTTAATTGAATCAATGATGAAAAGAGATGCGAAAATTAAAGATTCTGGAACTTTTTTACCTGGTCATGGTGGAATACTTGATAGAATTGATAGTTATATATTTACCCCTTCAGTTATTTATTATATAATTATAATTTTGAAGTTTTTTAATTAATTCCTAAGTATTAACTTTACAGATAAATCTATATTTACTAATTAATTTTTTTTAAAGGTAGAAATATTTTGTTTATGTATCCTTTAAATATCAAGTTTAAATTCCATTACAAATAAAATTATTAATAATACTTTTACTAGGTACAAAAATAATCATAAATAATCTTGCTAGATAATGATGGCAAATCTACATGTGGAAGATGACCACAATTTTTCAACCCAATAAAATTTAATTGATCTATTTGTTTTATTTTATTAATTTCTTTTTTACCAAGAATGCGATCATTCTCTCCACAAATAGTTTTAATTGAAATATTTTGCATGTATTTATATGTCCCAGCAAATCCACCACTTTTTGCAAAAGAAGCTAACGAATTTCTCCAGCCAGAGCATCCTAAATGAATTGAGGCAATTTGTTCTTCCATTGAACCAACACTTTTATCTGGATATGCAAAAGCTTGTCTACAAAGACCCTTTCTTACTTGAGATAATCCTAAAAAAGACGCCCCAATCTGGTTTAGTGGGAAGGGAATATTTTTGGATTCTCCAAACAAACCCGCTGGAGATAACAGAATCATCTTATCAATGAGCTCTGGGATTTCCTTCGACAAGTTTATCGCTACGGATCCTCCCATTGAAGCTCCTACAACCATTAACTTATTTTTTAATTTAAGAGTATTAATAATATCTAGAAGATTAGAAGTTATTTTACGAGGATTATATTGATTGGAAGCATTCCTCGGAGTAAATCCAAATCCTAATAAATCAGGAATTATTAATTGGAATTTTTTTTTTAAAAATGGATAAATTCTCCTAAATTCAAGAAAACTACTATCAAATCCATGTAAGAAAAGGATTGGTTGACCAGTTCCTCCCATAACGACTGGAAATTCAGAAGAATTCCATTTTTCGTTAAGCTTTATCCAATTAACGTCATTAGATATATTCAATCCTAATGGATCCTGAATAGAGTTTTTGACTTTTTCAAAATAATCAATATTCAGCTTATTAAGATCATTATAAATATTCTTATTCAAAGTATTTATGCTATTTTAATTTTTTGTTTTTCAAATTTTGTAATAGTTTCTATTATATCTTGCTGATTGATTTCAAAAGGCAAAAAATGAATCTCTGATTTATCCCTGCATGTAAATTCAGCAATTTTTTGTAAATTATTATTTTCAAAAACATTTATTCCTAAGTCGGCAATAGTAGTTGGTAAATCCAATTTTCTCATTAATTCCATTAACTGTTTAATAGATTGATTAGCTAATTTATTATTATTTTTAGTTTCTTCTAATCTCAGTTGCAATAAGATTCCAACTCCAACAATTTCACCATGTAAAGGCTTATGACTTGAAATTATCTGAGTAATAGCATTATGAATAGCATGAGCTGCTGCAGTTCTACACTTTTCTCCACCAATTCCTCCAATCAATCCAGCAGTAAGTGAACATCCTTCTACAACATTACACCAAGCAACATTTTGGACTGACTGACTCTTATAAGCACTTTCTCCATTAATAAGTAATTGGTCTCTTAATACTCTTGATATTTGAATTGCTTGCTGAACGAGTCCATCTTCCACTTTTGAACTAGTCAAAGAAGATTCGTACCATTTAGCTAATGCATCAGCTATTCCACTAGCAAGTGTCCTCTTAGGGGCTGTTTTAATAAATCCGTGATCAAGTACTAATATTTCAGGACAAGACTTCAACTCAATATCCTTGATAAATTGCCCATCTTTTGAATAAATATTTGATAATGCAGTCCAACCTGCACAAGTAGATGCACTTAAAGGGATAGTAATAGCTGGAATCGATAGAAAGTCTGCTAAAAATTTTCCTGCGTCTAAAACTTTGCCTCCACCTATAGCAATAATTGAATCGCAATTATTTTTAAGTATGATACTTTCTATTCTTTCAAGATCTTCATAACAACAATCAAATTGTAAGTTTGATGTATTTATATGAAAATGATGATCTTGCAAATCTTTATAAATTTGATGCCTTATGTTCTTTGTTGATAAACTTCTACCTAAAAGCAAGGGACGCTTAGAAATTTTTTTTATATGTGTCAGAGATTTTTCCCAAGCATTATTTCCCCTAAATATTTTTTCTGGAGATATTAATTGCATATCAGAGAAACTGTCTAGAAATTAGCCCCTGCCAATTCTTGAGAAGATTCTTCTGAGGAAATATTTACTATAACTTTCTTATTCTCATCAATATCAACTAAAGCTTTATCTCCATCTTTAATTCTTCCTGATAACACCTCTTCAGCTAAACTATCTTCTAATAAGCGCATGACTGCTCTTCTTAAAGGCCTTGCTCCGTAAGCTGGATTATATCCTTCCTCGACAAGCCTTTCTTTAAAAGCATCAGTAACATCTAGTTTTATACCCTTCTCGTTTAATCTAGAAAAAACTTCTTTTAACATTATTTCTGCAATATCTTTAACTTCATTTTTAGATAATTGTCTAAATACAATTATTTCATCGAGCCTATTTAAAAATTCTGGTCTAAAATATTGTTTTAATTCCTCATTTACCAAAGATTTTATCCTATTGTATTGGCTATCTTCAACTGAATCTCCTGAAAATTCAAAGCCTAAACCTCCACCACCTTTTTCGATTACTTTAGAACCAATATTAGAAGTCATTATTAAAAGTGTATTTTTAAAATCTACTGTTCTACCTTTTGAGTCTGTTAGTCTTCCATCTTCCAGTAATTGTAATAATAAATTAAATACGTCTGGATGAGCTTTCTCAACTTCATCGAAAAGTACAACAGTATATGGTCTTCTTCTTACTGCCTCTGTAAGTTGGCCTCCCTCATTAAAGCCAACATACCCTGGAGGTGAACCAATTAATTTGCTGACAGTATGTCTTTCCATAAATTCAGACATATCTAATCTGATCATGGCTTCTTCACTACCAAAGAAATACGAAGCCAAGGATTTGGTTAATTCAGTTTTTCCAACCCCAGTAGGACCTGAAAAGATAAAACTTGCAATTGGCCTATTAGGATTTTTCAAACCAACTCTAGCTCTTCTAATAGCTCTTGATACTGCTTTAACAGCCTCATCTTGACCTATTAACCTTTGATGCAAAGTCTCTTCCATATTAAGAAGTTTGACTGATTCGGTTTCTGTTAATTTCTGAACAGGAACTCCGGTCCAAGAAGCAACTATATGAGCTACATCTTCTTCACTTACAAGAGGATCATGAATAATAGTTGAGTTATTTTCCGTAGTTTCTTTAGCATTACTTATATCATTTTTTTCTGAACTTTCTTTTTTATTTTCCAAAAGCTCTTTTATTTTTGCAGATAATTCAATCTCTTTTTCTCTTAACACACCTGCCTGGTCAAAGTTCTGATCTCTTACTGATTCTTCTTTTTGTTTCTGGACTTGTCTTAATTCTTTATCAATTTGTTTCGCTTCGGGAGGAAGTTTAGAATTAATCAACCTTACTCTACTACCAGCCTCATCTATAAGATCTATAGCTTTGTCTGGTAAAAATCTATCAGAAATGTAGCGATCACCTAAATGAGCTGCTGCTTCTAATGCATCATCTGTAATTTTTAAACGATGATGTTGCTCGTAACGTTCTCTTAAACCTTTTAAAATTTCAATAGTATCAGCAATAGATGGCTCTCCAACCATTACAGGTTGAAATCTTCTTTCAAGAGCAGCATCTCTTTCAATATGCTTTCTATATTCATCAAGAGTTGTAGCACCTATACATTGGAGCTCACCTCTAGCTAATGCTGGTTTTAATATGTTGGCAGCATCAATTGCTCCTTCAGCAGCTCCTGCACCTATTAAAGTATGAACCTCATCGATAACTAATATAACGTTGCCGGCAGATTTAATTTCTTCCATTATTTTTTTTAGTCTTTCTTCAAATTCACCTCTATATTTTGTTCCTGCGACAAGGAGGCCAATATCAAGAGTTAGAACTCTTTTATCCTCAAGGATATCTGGAATTTCTCCAAGTTGAATTCTTTGTGCTAAACCTTCAGCAATAGCAGTTTTTCCTACTCCAGGTTCACCTATAAGAACAGGATTATTTTTAGTTCTTCTACCTAAAATTTGAATAACTCTATCAATTTCTGCATAGCGTCCAACAACTGGATCGAGTTTTGATTCGCTTGCTAGTTTTGTTAAATTTGTACCAAACTCGTCAAGAGTAGCTGTTTTTAAATTACCCTTATTTGAAGAACCACCTGAACCAACCTCAGCAGTCTCTCCTAGCATTCTTATAACTTGAGTTCTGACTTTCGTTAAGTCGATTCCAAGATTTTCTAAAACTCTTGCTGCAACCCCTTCTCCTTCTCTAATTAAACCTAAAAGTAAATGTTCCGTACCTATATAATTGTGACCCAATTGGCGTGCTTCTTCAAGAGATAATTCTAAAACTCTTTTCGCTCTCGGTGTAAAAGGTATTTCAACTGCTACAAATCCTGAACCCCTTCCTATTATTTTCTCAACTTCTATTCTTGAATCTTTTAAATTTACACCTAGTGATTTGAGCACCTTTGCAGCTACACCTGTTCCTTCTCCAATTAAACCTAAAAGTATTTGTTCTGTTCCAACAAAATTATGACCAAGCCTTCTAGCCTCTTCTTGCGCAAGCATAATGACTTTGATAGCTTTTTCTGTGAATCTTTCAAACATTGAAGTGTTTAATTTCTTATTAATAACCTACCAGTATTAAGTCAATTTTGTGTTCAGAATGAGCTTTTGTGAATACCCAAAAGTATAAATTAATCAAAATTAATTTACATTATTGATGATATAGCAGCTTATTAAGGTGATTTCAGGGATTCTGGTTATCCGCACAAAAAATTTTTTAATAATTATTTTATGAATTTTTTTTCTTTTAAAACAGCATCAGCACCATTTTTATAATAGTTTTTTCTTCTTCCAACAGTTAAAAAATTAAATTTGCAATAAAAGATCTCAGCAATTGAATTAGTTTCCGAAACTTCCAAAAGTAATTTTTTTATATTTAATTTTTCACAATCTTTTATCAAATAGTTCATTAGTTGACTTCCATAACCTTTTCGACGAAATTTTTGTTTTATTGAAAAATAACTTATTTGAGCTTCATCAATTATTGTTTGAACTACATAAATTCCAATTATTTTCTTTTTTAATAATATTGCAACTACTTTGGTACCACTTTTATTAAACTCACTTTGCCATTGTTTTTTAGTCCATAAACAAATTGTATCTGAATCTAATTCGTAACATAATTCAAATTCTTTTTGATCAATTTCTTTAATTGAGATCATCGAAGTAAATATTTTCTCTCTAAATATTTTTTTGAGATTTATTTTATTATAAATGTTCTGAAAGTTGTAGAATGAACTTACGAAAGAGTTTCCCATGAATGTAAAAACATCATTCTTAAAAAATAAAATTAATGAAGATAGTCCCAATAAAAACATAGTTCCTGTCACAACGACCATTAACAGTGAAAATAAGTTATTTATTGGTGAATGTTCTTTGGAAGATTTAGTAAGAAAATACGATTCACCCCTCTATGTTTTGGATGAGATTACCTTAAGAAATTCCTGTAGAGCATATAAAAAAGCACTAGAAAAATATTATCCAGGACCATCACTACCGATATATGCATCCAAGGCAAATAGTTCAATATTTATGAGTAATTTAATTGCATCAGAGGGTTTTGGGCTCGATGCAGTTTCAGAAGGAGAATTATTGACAGCTCTAAAAGGTGGGGTTCCGAATGAAAAAATTGTTTTTCATGGAAATAATAAATCTGATAAGGAAATTGAATTTGCGATAAAAAATAATATCAAAGTTATTGTAGATAACGACCATGATTTAAAAAGACTTGAAGAGATATCTAATTCCTTCAATCACGATATAGAGATAATGGTTAGATTTACACCTGGAATAGAATGCCATACACATGAATACATCAGAACAGGTTCTTTTGATAGTAAATTTGGATTTGGAATCGAATCACTAGGTAAGCTATTCGAAGTTATAAGTAAAACTAAACACATTAAATTAACAGGATTACATGCTCATATTGGTTCTCAGATTTTTGAACTAGATCCTCATAATGACCTTGGGAAAATAATGGTAAATGTCATTTTACAAGCTAAAGATTTTGGTCACAACATAAAAGAACTTAATGTAGGTGGTGGTCTAGGAATTAAATATACTGAGGAGGATGATCCTCCTTCTATTGATGAGTGGATTAAAACAGTATCATTATCTGTTGTAAAAGCCTGTGATAAAAATAATTTAAACTTACCAATTCTTATGTGTGAGCCGGGTAGGTCTATAGTTTCAACAGCAGGAGTAACTATATACAAAATTGGCTCATTTAAAGAAGTCCCTGGGATAAGGACATACTTATCAGTGGATGGCGGTATGAGTGATAATCCCAGACCAATTACATATCAATCAAATTATTCAGCTTGTTTGGTAAATAACCCTTTAAATAGTAATTCCAAAAATAAATATACAGTTGCAGGAAAGCATTGTGAATCTGGAGATGTATTATTTAAAGAACTTGAACTTGGTGATTGCAAAACAGGAGACTTGATATGTGTTTTTGGCACTGGTGCATATAATAATTCTATGAGTTCAAACTATAATAGAATTCCTAAACCTGCTGCTATTTTAGTTTGTAATGGAGAAGCAGAGATTATTCAGAAAAGAGAAAGTCCACATGATCTTCTAAAATATGATGTCCTTCCTGATCGCTTTATCAAACAAAGTTAGGTACATTTAATATAATTTAAATTTCGATGTGAATTTTTGGGGGTTTATAAACTTAAAATTTTTACTAGATGTACTATTTGCTCTAGGATTTGGTCTTTTATTATTTTCAAGAGTTAAAGAACAGAGAACGCTTTGGTTACTAAGAGGGTATTTATTCTTAGTTTCTTTTGCTTGGTTTATTCAAAGATATGCATATCTTCCTCTAACTTCAAAATTAATTGATGCAGTAGTACTTGCTTGCTCTCTATCTTTAGCAATCCTATGGCAGGGTGAACTTCGACGATTAATGGAATTACTTGGGACTGGAAGGCTAGCTGTATTACTAGGCAACCCACCTAAAGAATTCAGAGCAACATCTACGACAGTAAACCAATTAGTTGATGCCGCAGGAAAGCTATCACAAAATAGAAAAGGAGCTTTAATAGTTGTAGATTTAGGAAGCGATTTAAGACCAGAAGATTTTTTATATTCAGGTATAAAGATTGAAGCAAAATTGTCTACAGATCTTTTAATAAATTTGTTTGCAACAGATACCCCCTTACATGATGGAGCAGTCTTAGTTAAAGGTAATAAAATAATTTCAGCGGGAGTAATATTACCTCTATCAAGGCAAGGTATTAGTAGATACGGAACAAGACATCTTGCCGCGTTGGGCATTACAGAAAGGTTTGACAGATGTATTTGTATTGTTGTCTCTGAAGAAACAGGCACTTTATCATTAGCTAATCAAGGAAAACTCGAGAGACCTATTACGAGCAGCAGATTACAAGAACTTCTCATAAAGTTAGTAGGAAATCAAAATACATCGGGTACTCCAAAATCATCTTCGAACAAAACCAATTCGTACCAAAAAACAAATACTAATGATACTATTACAGTTGAAAAGAAGTTAGACAAACAAAATACTATTCAAGATTAGTTTATGAGATTGAATAACTTACAATTAAAAAAAAATAATCTTAATTTATCGAATGAATTAGATAAGGAGAGAATTCCAGAACACATTGCAATAATTATGGATGGCAATGGGAGATGGGCTACAAAAAAAGGGTTACCTAGATCATTTGGGCATAATAAGGGTGTTAGTGTTCTAAAGGAAATTATTAAGGCATCTAAGAACATAGATTGTAAAGTTCTTACTGTTTATGCCTTTTCAACTGAGAATTGGATTAGACCCTCTAAAGAGGTTGATTTTCTTATAAATCTGTTTGAAAAAGTTTTGAAAAAAGAAATTTCTGAGATACATCAAGAATCAATAAAAATTAAGTTTATTGGAGATTTATCCCCATTTCCTAAGTCATTAAAATCAATAATAAAGAGTTCAGAAGCTCTTACTAAAAATAATAAAAAATTTACATTGAATATTTGTGTAAATTACGGAGGTAGGCAAGAAATAGTAAAAGCTGCTAAAGAAATAGCCATCAAATCTTCCTCAGGTAAAATAAAACCCAGTGACATAGATGAACAATTATTTAATTCAGAACTACTAACTAAGGGGAGCAAGGATCCTGAACTACTAATACGAACAAGTGGTGAAAAAAGGATTAGTAATTTTCTTTTATGGCAATTAGCTTATTCTGAAATTTATATAACTGATGTATTATGGCCAGACTTTACTGAGATTGAATTTTTAAAAGCAATAATAGATTATCAATCGAGGAATAGGCGTTTTGGAGGTATAGAATCATTATCAAATGAATCTTTTGAAGATTCTTACTATTCTTCCCTAAGTAAAAATGATTAATTCAGATAATCAAAAATTTAGCGAAATAAGATTTGATTGGGAAAGAGAGGAGATTTTGGAAATATTAAATTACCCATTGATAGATTTAATGTGGGAAGCTCAAATTATTCATAGAAGATTTAATCAATATAAAGTCCAACTAGCCTCTCTTTTCAGTGTAAAAACTGGCGGGTGTGAAGAGAACTGTTCTTACTGTAGCCAATCAATTTATAGCTCTAGTCAAATAAAGAGTCACCCTCAATTTGAAGTTGAAGCTGTTTTAAATAGAGCTAAAACAGCAAAAAAAGAAGGTGCTGATAGATTTTGTATGGGTTGGGCTTGGAGAGAAATTAGAGATGGCAAACCTTTCAACTCAATGTTAGAAATGGTTAAAGGTGTAAGAGAGTTAGGAATGGAGGCATGTGTAA
>OCZA010000328.1_pt1 | contig 16861 bp, 28 predicted proteins | sample 1539021 | NCBI WGS metagenome assembly OCZA01 (sample SAMEA2619376, study PRJEB22493) | marine metagenome | biome: marine biome (ENVO:00000447); feature: surface water layer (ENVO:00002042); material: "saline water (ENVO:00002010), including plankton (ENVO:xxxxxxxx)" | depth 5 m | reverse complement strand
TCTACCTGTAAATCACCAAATGCTGTGTTAGTAGCATATTTACGTGAAACACCAACATCTCTAACCTCACTGGTTGTAACTCTCCTACCAGGTACTGTTACACTACTTGCAAAGTAATTTATTGCATCATAGTGCTCCTGTGTTTGCCTTTGTGTCCCAAATACACTTTCTTTTAGAGCAACACTCGGTGGTATTGTCATCTGCAATGAGAATAGATTGGACTTTGATGGGGTTTTATACCCCGACATCACTTGGTCTTTAAATCTGACAAATGAATTAGCTGACATTAGACTCTACTCCATATAAAACTACTTGGGATTTCAACGATGCGACCCATGACATCCCTAACAAATTGCTCCACTGGTAATGGTATGAAGTTGGCAAGTTGCTCTTTTGGCACTATGTAAATATTTGTAGCTGTTGACATAAAGTATTTATGGTGGCAACGCTTAGGATATGCTTGTGTGCCTGATGACCATGAAGATGCCACTCCCTGCCTGACTGATGGACGTAAATAATGTAAATTTCCACCCGAAAACTGTCTCTTATTATAGTCTACGTCACTTACAAGTGTCATAGGATATGTATCATAGAAAGGTAAAAGTTCTGTCTGAGCAGCATATCTGTAGAATATAATATCACCTACTGCAAGAATACCACTCTGTGGTTCGAGTTTACTCACCAACTGTGCACGATACCAATCTTTTGACTTGGCTTGACCCCCTGTCGTGTCTTTTATGTCTGAGAATACAGTCATACCTTTAATTCAAATTCAGTGAGTATCTTAAATTGCATGCGACGGTCTTTACAATAATCGACTGCTGCTTTCCATTTTGCTTCATTTACAGCATATGTTTTGATTTCTGTTAGATATTTCTTTGTAACTTTGCGTTGTTTTTTGGGAGGTGACGTCTGCTTACTAGGCTTGACCTCAATAATAAACTTCTCCGTCCTCCCAGTTTTAGTTCTTGCTCTGACATAAAAGTCTGGGAAATAGCGATGAACCCTCCTATCAACAGGACTGATATAAGGTATGATAATTTCTTCACTCCCCCACTCCAATACGTTTTCGTTTTTATCACACCAGACCATAAACTTTCTTTCCCACAAACTCCTATAAATAATATTAGTCGGGTCACCTTTGTATTTGAATCTGTTGGTTGGTTTGTATTTCCCCGAATAAGACATAAATAATAAAATGGCAGTAGGAAATTGGTCTAACCCCGCTCAAGGCACTGTTACGAAAGACACTTTAGTGTTTCCTCGTAGCAAACCTTATGGTGCAAACGATAAAAGTGCTGCAAATTCCATTTCAAAAGATAAAATGAATGGAACTGAGGTAGTAGACTACCTTAAGATTACTATTTATGACCCCAAAGAAGGCAATAACAGTAGTTATAACTACTTAAAAAACAATAATGCAAATACTGATACGGTAAAGCAAAGTATATATCTATATTTGCCCAATAAGTTGAAAGAAGGATATCAAGCAAAATATAATGGTGTGAAGTTAGGACCTCTAGGTGGGGAAGCTGTAGCAGCAACCCAAGATGCTATTTCGGAAGGTGGATTACCAGATGACTTTGGTGATACAGTTAAAAACATGGCAAAATCTGGTGTGCCAATGGCAGGATTTAATCTTGGAGCTGGTGCAATCAATAAACTCCTTAAATTTGGTGGTGGTGGAGGAATAGATGGTCAAGGTCTCGCTGCATTAGCAACAGGTAAAGTATTCAACCCATATGAAGAAACTGTGTTTCAAGGTATGGAGTTTAGAAGTCATAAGTTTGATTTCATATTTGCACCTAAAAACCCATCAGATGTCAAGACTGTAACTGATATTATAGAATCTTTCCGTGTTTCTATGCTCCCAGGTAGGGATGGTGATAACTGGTTAACTATACCTGATTACTTTAGAGTAGAAATAGTAAGACTTGTGACTTCAGAAGAAGAGGAGACTTTATATCCATCAAAGGGCTCTGGTAATAAAGGTGTTTTACAAAAAATTATGACATTCCCTGCAAAGATGGTTTTGTCTAATATGGACGTTGATTTATCTCCATATGGTCCGTATGCATCCCTTAAGACAAATGACCCTAAGAATGACACATATGACTTTGGTCCTGTAGCATACAACCTAAGTCTTTCATTCAAAGAGACATCTCTTCTTACTCGCGAGAGTTATGGTTACAATACCAGAGGACAGAAAACAACTATGGATGTAACGAAACAATGAGTAATTATTTTTCATATCTACCTAATGTATATGTAAGGACGTCAACTTATCGTCAAAATAACGTTGACCCTCATATATTAACTAAGAATCTTTTTCGTAGAGTTAAGATACGAGAAGATGTAGAGGGTTTAGTTACTGGTTTTACTCAGTATACTATAGTTAATAATGAGAGACCTGATAACGTAAGTCAAAAGTTTTATGATGACCCACAGTATGATTGGGTTGTTATGATGACAAATAATATCGTTAACATATATGATGAGTGGCCTATGACTGAAGACGAATTATATAAGTATTGCGTTTCTAAATATACGTCACCAGAAGGAATACATCACCACGAGACTAAAACTATAAAAGACGGTAGAGGTAATATTGTATTAAAAGCAGGATTGACAATACCTTACAACTGGACATATAGACGTCCAGATGGCACAATGGTTGCAACTGCAGATTTGATTCACCCTATTACGAATTATGAGTATGAATCTGCTCAAAATGACTTTAAACGTAATATTTACATTTTACGCAAACCATACTTAGCAACATTCTTAGAGGAATTTCAGCAACTTGTCGAATATGATGATTCTCGAGAAGTTGACCCTAATACTGGTTTCAAGAAAACTACGGATGCTATCAAAGAAAACTTTATACCTGTCAAACCTACATATTCCACGAATATTGGTCAAACCTCTTCAGTTGACTTTGCAGTCCAACAAGACTTTGGAAATATTACAGTTGATACCTCAGGTGCAACGATTGACGAAGGACAGCAACTTGCTGACGGTAGCACAACAGTAACTACAAGTACATCAACAAACGCTGCCTCCACATCGACTAATACAGCGATTACGGAAACAGCGTCTAATACAGAGGATACATCTTCATCCTCATCATCATCTTCCAGTAGCAGTAGCAGTGGAAGTAGTGGTTCTAGCGGTGGTTATGGCGGTTACTAGATTTACTCTCAATATCCATCCTTATCCATCTTGGTAAGTAGAATATAATAAATGAAAACACCCAGAAAGCGATTACAAAGTATAAATGCACTAATCTGTCGGAGTTTACTATTAATCCTAGTGTTACGAGACCTATCCAAGTATAGTCCAGAGTGCCATGAAGACGATACCATAGATTCTCACCTAATCTTTTAATTACCTTCTTTCTTAGTTTATCAAAGAAAGGAGATACATGTCTCATCATAACAAAACCCTCATTTAATACCATAAGGGTGAATCCAATCCAAAAAATCATATTCCGTTCCAGAAGTTATCTGTTGGTGTTGCCATATTCCTTGATATAAAATATAGACCTACATTACATAGAAACCAGTAAATATTGGTTACCCATGCTTGTCTCCAACAGTATTTTCTATTGGTTTGCACAATGTATTGATTTCTTTCATTCATTGATGCATCAACAGATAAGGGTCTAACCTTTAATATCTGCTCTAGTATCAGTGAAATTACAAAACCAATAGCAAAGATATAAAACAACAGGTTTAAAAACCCTGCTGCTGTGAATAAGAATGATAGCATTAATACCTCTCAGGAATTTTACCGTAGTCTGGTTTATGGTCTTTAAACTTATCATGATTACCGTCCCCAGGCATCTTGCCATAGGCAACATATTCTATTGCTTGCATTGACCCTTCTAAACGTTTTAGGTCATTTTCGTTTTTAACATATTCTTCATACCACCCTTTTAACTCATCTTGTCTAGCAACGAGTTGCATTGTGCGTTTTGTAAAACGCTGAATTAGTTGCTCGTAGTTTTCTACAGGTTTAGTCACGTTGTCTCCAATCATCAGGTTTGTCTCGGTTGAACCAATCATTAATATCATCGGCACTGTCGAACCCAGTCTTATGGTCAGATGGGTCGGGTTCGCCTAACCCCATCCTATAAAGAAAATCGTCCGTCCCTCCCTTCGGCATGTCGGGATTTGCTGCTCGTAGTCGTGCTTGTTTCAACCATGTGGCAGCAGTGGTGTTAGATTTTGCTAGTTTTTGTGCCCATATCATTTCTGTTAACTCTACGTCTTTTCCTTCGACAATAAGTTTGCAGACTTTATCAAGTCTCAAGCGATATTGGGTTGATAGCATTTTAACTCTATTTTAGTTTTGCATTCAATTCGCTAACTTTTTCATATTCTGCTTTTGCAGCGTCTGAGCGAGTTTTTAGAATTTCCTGTATATCTCCTAAAATGACGTCAACTTCAACATACTCATCAAAGTACTTATCTAGTGCTTCTTTGAGATAGCGTTGTCTATGCCATTCTTGGGAATAAGGTTTATAGTGTGTCATGATAATTTATATGAAAAACCCTAGAGGGCGATTTTTACCCCGAGTTTTTTTTCGACCTTTCTGTGAACTGAAAGTGAAATAATATATGGGTCAACGTGGGTATGGTCTACCACAAGGTTGGGTAGTAATACGTCCACGATGTTCATAGTGTCCTTCTATATAGTGACCTCTAGATAACCAGTATCCAGGTACCCATATCTTTTCTGTTACGATTACCTCTTCCATACACCGTCTAGGTGGATAGCGATGAGGATAATGGTAATGTGTACGCTCATAATGATAATGGTCGCCATACTCGACAAATGGCTCCCAGAATTCCTTCCAAGTAAGAGCCTCTGCTGCGGGTGCAACAGTTAAAGATGCGAGTAAAGCAACCAGTATTTTCATTAGTCGTTTTCAGCTAGTGATGCGAAGTAATCAAGGTCAGGACTACTAGAATTCTGACTTAACTCTTTAACTTTATCACCAAATCCACTAGGTGTGGAAGGTTGTGTGACAGTTTCTTCTGCGTACACTGCTTCTGTTTCTTCACCGTCAAATGAGCGGACTGTAGGACGAGCAGACTTATTCAACACAGTGTTGAGTCTCTCTTCTAGTTGCTCATATGATTTAAAGTTGGCAGGGTCAGTAAACTCCTTTAGAGAGTGTTGTGACTTCCAAATTTCTTCTAACTTAGCGTCATCAAATCCCCCTAGAGGAGAAGTTGGTGCGAAGTCAGACTTATCATAATTCCAATACCCACCGATGGTTTGTATCTTGATACGGAAGTCCGCACCTTTCCACATATCAAATGGGTTGATAGGTTCTTCATCCTCGAATTGAGGTTGCATAGAACTCACAATCTTATCATGAATCTTCTTGCCATACTTGTATAGGAAGACCTTTCCTTCATTATCTGGGTTGAGTTGGTCTTTAACAACATAGATGTTGCTGTAGTAGGAGAGTTTCCTCTTCTGTTTACGAGCAGTCTCTTTGTCTTGGTCTAGACCAGAATTCCAAAGGGTGCGATTCAATTCACCAACAGGGTCTTTTTGTCCCAATGTAGTGAGTGAATTCTCAATATACCAACCGCCTGCACCTTGGAATGCGTGACTCCAAACTTGTGCCCATGGTAGGTCTTCACCATCTGGCTCAGGAAGGAATCGGATTATTGCATATCCATTTCCAGACTTATCGACCCCAGGTTTCCAGAGTCTCTCATCAGGTCCTGCGCCCTTAGGTTTAGACATCTGCTCAATCTGTTTGGTAAGCTTATCAAAGCTACCAGACTTCTTCTTAAGTGATGCGAATGACATTTGTATTTCTCCGTTGTGGTTTTGTTTTTTTGTATTTGCCACCGTATTATGATGACATATTATTTAGGACTTGTCAAGTCCCTGTTTAGACTTGTTGTATATTATTACCTTATCTCCGTCATGAGTAAAAAACAATTCATCGTCTGCATCCCATAGCAACTCCTCAAACAGGTCATTAAGTCTCTCTGCATCCTCATAGAGTTGATTAGGATTCGGCATCTTGTATCTCCTTCTTCCAAGAACGTAATTTGTCTTCCATCTGTTGTAGTATTAACATGAGGTTTAATCCTCCAGAATACTGTGCAGATAAAGTATCTATCTTTTCTTTTACAAAGGTTGCTTCCTCATCGTTTTCATCTCCTGATATATTATGTGACGCAAGAGCAAGACGTGAATAAAATACTTTCTGTTTAGCAATCAACTCAAGTGTTTTATTAATGTGGTCAAGTCTTTCAGAAGGAGAAAACTCTGCCAATCCTGAGGATATTTTTAGTAGTTGTGTGTATGTTTCCTGTATGTCAGTCAACTCTTTTTGGACTACATCAGATTCAAAGAAACTTTCTTCGGAATTCATAGGTTTAAAACTGCTTTACTTGTACGTTTAATATAATTTAGTCTTGCAGCATCCCACTGTATCTTATCCTTTAAAGGTTTAGAAATTAATTTCTTTACTGTGGTGACATCTATCTCTAACTCATCACATACAGATGTGACTGCTTCAATGTAATTGACAAGACCGTTACTGTCTTTAACGAGGTTTTCAACAAGGGATGTAAACTTTCCTTGAGTCATAAATTTTTCTTCAATTTCCTTCATTTATTTAAACCCTCTGTGTAATAGCGGTAGTCTTTTATCCATTCAATGAGGGTGTTGATGTAAGGAACTTTATCATACTTCTCAACCACTTGTGTTTGCCCATCTTCGGCAACAGATATGGTGACAAGTTTGTCGACTTCTACCCCAGTCAATTCATAATACATGTATGCATACGCTGCTTCTTGCACAAAGTATTTGTCTAGGTATTTTTCTTTCTTAAGTGTGCCTGTAGTTTTAAAGTCAATTACAGCCAACTCATTATCAAACTCAGCAATGCAATCGACACGGCCAGCGAGATATAAATTCCTAGAATAAAGAGGGGCTTCAAGAACATGAATATTAGAAATCCGATTAAGAGTCTCACGACTAGCCCCAAAAAGGTACTTGGGAAGACCCTTGCTCTCCTTAATTTTCTCAGGTTCATTTCTTAAATAATATTCTACAATGGAATGATACTTCGTGCCTCGCCATGCTGCAGCACGTCTTATCTTCTCCGCTTCAGTATAACCTATTCTGTTTTCCCAGTCAAGTATTCCTTGCTTAGATTGGTGTCCTACAACAGTAGTAACACTAGGTACCCACACGTCATCTAGTTTATAGAAACGTCCATGAGTTAGAGTCTGACTTTGTAAGTCCTCTAATTCAAGAGGAGTGCCCACATAATTAAACATTAATTTAATCCCATATTAATTTTACTGATAAGATACTCCTTAACGAGACCAGACCTAACGATGTCATCAATACCAAACTCGGTGCAAGTAAAGGAAGGCATTGTCTGTATGATTTTAAGGAAGTCTAGGACTCCATTCTTTTCATTACTCTTTGCTAAATCAGATTGTGCGTAGTCTCCTGAGAAAATAATCTTAGCATTCTGACCCACACGAGTTATTATACTATCTAATTCATGAAAATTCAAGTTACTGAATTCATCTACAATAATCACACAGTTATCTAATGTAGTACCACGTATGAATGACGTTGACCAAAAAGAAATAGTCTCTTGATTCCTGAGGTTAGCATAGAGTGATTCAAATGCATTGTCATCAGGCATTTCAAACATATACTTTACCATATTCTTATAAGGAATCTGATACAGTAATGACTTATCATCATGGTCACCTGGGAGGAAACCAATCTCTCTGGTAGGCACAAGAGACCTGACCATATAAACTTTTTCATATGGTGACTCTGGAGCTAGCACTTCTTGCAATGCTAGGAAGATACTAATGAATGTTTTACCAGTACCTGCTGCACCATGTAGCACAAGGTTTTGTCCTTGAGCATAAGCATCAAAGACTAACTTTTGATTAGGTGTGAGTGGCTCAATAGTTTTGAGATGCTCGAGGTTAATTGGTTTACGTCTCTTCATCTGCTTAACAGAGTAGTGGTCGTACTTTCCGTTACCGTTACCGTTTTTCTTTTTGACAGGCATAATTTAGGTATAGCGACTCAAGTTCGCTCGTGGATGGTCTGATTGAATTTTCTGCATCACTTCTTTGAATCCATCAGTCTGTTTGGGGTCACCGTAGGTAACACCACCAGTCCCTGCAGACCAGTCTTTATCCCAGTCTGGATTCTCTTTCCTCCACTCGTCATACTTTTTCATAGACAGGTTGAGTTCTTGTTTCTCTCCTGTTTTAGTATTTATTACGGGATATGTAGGCATTTCTAAAGTCCTCTATTGTATTTGACATTTGTCGATAACCTGTACCAACATAGATTTGTCCTGCTACTACAGATACAGTAGCGACACCCCAGAAAATATAATACCATCTAGATTTAATTTGGTATCTTTTCTTGAGGGTTTTAGTTCCTAATTCAGTCATCGTGGTCGTCCCAAGGATCTGCTAACCCTTCGTTTGCAAAGAATGCTTTGTAAACTCCATAGAATATAAACAACACAACAATAACTGCAATAGAAATTGGTGCTGTAATATTTGGGTCGTAGTTAGCATGTGGTATCATAATATTTTTAGACAGGGTTGTAAGTCATTCCAGTATTCATCGTTGTCATTGCAGTTACAATCTTTATCTTCAGCACACCACCCCATTGCCTTAGCAACGATTGGAAACTGACAGATAAGATGCTCTCTGCATAGATTAGCGATGTCCATGTGTTCTTTCTGCGTGCCATTTGCTGACCGCAATTCGATGTAGTGTAACCAACTACGGACACTACCACTCATGTAAATTCTGGTTGGAGTTGCTAAAGGCAAGACCATTCTAGCACACTCTTTAGCAATTCCTTCATCTAGCATTTCACCATAGATGTGTTGTGCTTGAAAGAAATGCTCCTCTATCTTAGCATCAAATTTTGCTTTTACAATAGGGTCAATGTCATCGATACTATTCTGTCTATTTTTAGTATCTTGACGACGCAAATCGGGGACAGGAATGTCACCCAACATCCCTGCATCAGCATAGCGTTGGGAAAACTCTTGGAATGTAAAACTTCTATGTCTTAATACTTGTGCTGCTATAGCACGTGTAGTATTAATCTCAAGTGTCATAAATGCTTGCTCAAATACAGACCAATGGTTGTGCTTGATGCAATAACTTAAGAGACCTTCAACAGATGGGTTAGATTGATTGTTAGGGTTACTTACACGAGCAACATAACCCATAGTTTTTTCTGCGTCAGGTGTCACAGAAACTAAACATACTTTAGTCATGCTTAAATAAAATTCTTGCGATTGCGTAGATTCCAACTGCACCAAAATAACTTATGGTTGCAATTCCGAAAGATGGTAGTGTAATATTCCAGAGTAACATTAATAGGAATGGTTTAACAGTAAAGTCTGCGATAGCTTTAAGTGTTTGCTCTCCTAACTTTATGTTACGCTCCTTCTCTTCTTCCTTTTCAGTAAGAATTTTCTGGTCTTCTATCTCTTGTTGTGCCTTCTTACGAGGGTCAAAGAATACTTCCACTATTTTCTTTTCTTTTTCTTGTCCACTTTTTCGTTGGGGTCTTGCCATATCTTTGGATTAATTTTTCCTGCTGCCTGTGTAATCTTCTTCAATCCTTTTCCATACTTATCATAGTAAGCATCGAATATCTCAGATTGTTTATTACCCATAACGATATCATACTTAGTATGCTCATCAGGTGCAACATATTCTACAAGGTATGCAGTATAAGGAAGTTTAGGGTCTTGTGCTGCCTCAATAAGACAGTCACTTGCTAACACTTTCACTATGGTCTGCCTCTGTTACCCCATTTGATTTGTGGAAATGCTTCTTCCACAACCGCTTGGGTAATACGATACTTCTTGTGAAGTTTTTTATTAATGGCAGCAACAACTATCTCTGCTTCATCAGCATGTAGTCCTTCTAATAAAGCGATAAACATAGTTTCTATCTTCAAGGCAGGCAGATTGTCTGCTCCACCTTTGAAGTAATAGTATAACTTCTTTCCTTCTTTCTCAAGAAGAGTGTGCTCAGTCCCCTTTGGGGCTTCATTAGGTTTATAAGGCACATCTCCTGCAGGAATACGTGACACTAAAGTCTCGTCAAAATTCATGATAAACATTGAGCGTAGAGTTTGTGTACTGTTATCCTGTAGGATTTTTATTTTTTGTGCTTTAGTCTTTGCATTGTGTGCTTTGCGAAGCACTTCAGAAATCATCAGTTTCATTGTAAAAATCTAATTAAGATTCTTCTTCATCCTCTAGTGTAGCATCTTCATCCGTAAAACGCAAGTACAATAATTCAGATGGGTCTGCGTATCCATCTTCGCCTTGCATCTCAGGGTGAATAGCAACAGCAGCATAGTCTGCTTTCTCTACCCACTCATCATAAATCCCCTTAAGATTCCAAGATATTATGGCTCCTAAGAGGAATGCTCCGATGGTTAGGAAGAATGCCATGTATAAAAATTCTATTTCCTGCATGGGCTACTCCTGAGTATGTACTTTTATTTAGTAACCTTTTTTCTCCCAGGTTTTCGCTCGGCATGGTATGTCCAAGCATCATTCAAGATTGAATAAAGATAATCCTTTATCTTTCTTGCTTTGGGTTTAGGGATGTGTCCATATGACTCTTTAAGTTGAGAGTCACCACCCTTAATGTAACCTTCCAACTCTAACACAGCGTTACTAACTTCTGCTGCTACAGTTGATTCAATGAAGGCATTGACTTCTCTTCGTGTCCACTTTTCTGCTTTCAAATAAGGATACATTTTGAAGAGAAACTTTCCGTTGACCATTGCCTCATCGAGTGCTCGGTCAACTAGGGTATACAATTCTTCAGTATTCTTTTGCATTATAGGTAGGTGTTTTCTCGTAGGTATTTTACAGTTTCAGTGCAACCTCCCATCTTATGTCCAGAGATAATAACTTGGGGGAAAGTTGACCCTCTACCAAACTCATTATAAAACTGCTCTCTGGTGAAGTTTGTGTTGAGCTTATACTCAGCATACACCCAACCCTTTGATTTGTAAACCTCTTTAATTTTTGTGCAGTAAGGACAACCGTCCCTCGTATAGATTGCTGTATTCCCAGGTCGTTTCATTTAAAAATAGAGAAAGAAAAGGAGGGTATAATACCCTCCGATGTATTACAACTTTATATAGTTTAGAAAGTGTACTTAAGTCCTGCCTTTCCAGACCAGTCTACGTCATCGACGTTAGTTGCTGCTGATAACTCACCATAAGCACTTACAGATTCGGTAAGTGTCTTACCACCACCGACGTAACCGATAAGTTCAGTGTCACCAAACTCGTCAGCAGTCTCTGTGTGAGTTACTGTAGGACCACCTGATACATACCAGTCAATTCCGTTAGGAGTTGTACCTTCGTATCCAACTTGGAATTCCCAAGTGCCTGATGAATATGCTCCGTCTGGATATGAACCACTTGCTTCAACATTAACGTAAGGACCAGCAAAAGCGGCTCCAGAGAATAGAAGAGGTGTTGCTGCTAGTGCAGCGATTGTTGATTTAATCATTTTTGTTTTTAGTTTGTCTCGCAAGGAAAAACCCTGCGGATGTGAGAGTGCCCCGACATGGGTCTCATTTATCTACACAGGGTTACGATCTTTCGAGTCCTTTGTAATAGTATATAGATTAACACAAGTTTGAGAATGTGTCAACTGTTACTCTTCGATGTCGAAGAACCAATTAATAGCACGGATGTAATCGAATGTATCCCCTATGTCTTTGTCACAATCGAGAGAATATTTCCTATCGCACAAATACTTGCGTAAATCATACACAGATTCAGCACGATACTGTCTCACATTGTTTTCATCATAGAGGATGTACTTCATTCCATTTTTTCTTTGCTATCTTTACTAATTATATCACGAATTGCTGACATGTCATGGTCGGTTAGTACACTTTCTGGACTGTCACCCTCCTCCTCACGTGGGTCTTCTACAGGTGTGAGTTGTTTACTTACCTTTGCCAAGTCCTCTTCAAGGTCTTTCATATAGTCAGTAGGTTTGGCATCCATACCCTGCACAATAGAAAGATTACTCCTCCAATACTTCTGCATCTTTTTCATCATCCGTTTCTTACCCTTAGGGTCGTCTTTATACTTCTCGATGATTTTACGGAGTGCTTTTAACTCTCGTGATGATTTTTCGAGTGACCTTTCGGCTGCACTCTTTCCAAATCCTGCCATTACTCTACGTCGTTAATAATAATTTTGAATCTGACACGATAATTCTTTCGGTCAGTAGTATAATACCATATCGGAGACCCTAATAGGTGTGACTCCTGATAGATAGCTTCCTTAGAATATCTATCTACATTCTTTGACTCCTCATAGTAAGCGATAAGGTTTTGCTCTGGGTGTTGGAAGTCAGTCCTATAGTCTGGGAAGTATGGTGTCCTGTTTGTCTTCTCACCTTCTCTGTTTCTAACAGGAGGCCAGAATAAATCAAACTCCATACCATTCTGGTAACCATTACCTCTGTCAATAACATCTATCACTCTAATGAGACATTGCCAATAGTATGAGCTAGATTGCACACCCCTGTCTGCTGACGTTGCCATCATAGAATAGAATGTGAATCCTATCCTCACCTTAGCAGGGGTTGATGTCATACCAGAGTCTTCTGGGACTCCACCTGTAAGGATGTAGTCGTGAGTGAATGTGATAGGACTTTGCCAAGGATTATTATGCCACGATTGTGAGATAATATTCTTATAGTTTATATCAACTCCTTGAAATTGTCCACCCACCTTTTCTAATCCTGCATTGACCATGTGCCATGGCCATGCTCCACGTGCTGCAGTAAAAGGTTTCTTCTCGTTTAATAAATCTTGACTTGCCTGTGCAATATTATCATACGCATAGTCTGGATTAAATCTAAGTGTAGAAACTAGATGCTCTTCAAGTAAATGATTATAGTTACCACACATCTCTGAGATTATATCTTCTGGTCTCTGCAAATCACTAGACTGGTATCCATCCACACCCTCTGGCAACATACCTGTATCAATATATCCATCAAAGTTATTAGGCATCCATATCATATCAACGTTAGTGCCTCTAGCATCAGTATTATTTTTATTTCCTGGGTGGTTTGCTACAGTCTGTGCTGTTACAGATGGCATTGCTACTGCTGCATTGTTTGTCCACACCTGTGTAGCGGAGTTATAGTTTGGTGAGTTTGCTGCTGTTATATGATACGAGTCAGTCTTATATGACCCTGCCAACCATTCATTAAGACCTTGATTGCTTGGAGCATACTGCATTGCCATGCCCTTTATCCTACCCTGTGTGACTGTGGTAGCATTCAATTTATTGAGAGCAGGAGCACCAGTTGTCTCCCCTGCTTTATCATCTTGGTTGACAGTAATTAAATTAATTGTGAACTGGCCATCATAACTACCTTCCGTCGAATTATACAACGAAACCGTAGGAGCAATGGAAGAATTGGGACCTCCTGATATTATGTCTGGCACTTCAAAAGTCAAGGTGTCACCAGTGCTTACAGTAATCTCACTTGTGATTGCATCACCTATAGGTGGCCAGTATTGTGCCTCCCATGCTTGCTCGTAAACTGTTACAGAGTTTTTCTTTACACGAATATTAAATTTTGTGCATTCACCTGATAGTCCGCCAGTAATACCACCACCAGATACGAATATAAGTGTAGCTGGGTTTAGTATATCAAGTGTTTGTGACTGATTCAATGTGTTTGTATAAGCCCCTGTGCATGTACCGCACTCATAGTCGTTACCATTTCCATCGACAGTGACAACCATACTACCACAATCATTTCTCTGTAGTACAATATCTTGGAAACCTTTTTGTGCTGACCTAGAATCACATGGTCTGGCATCAGTCACTGGTTTTGTAATCTTAGGCGGTGCAGCATTCTCATAAACATATCCTAAGACACCATCGTGCACTGGTTCTCCTGCCCACCACTCAACCTTATGATAAAACTTAAGGTCATCATAATCATCATCACCACTGATTTGGTCTTCCCAGAATTGATGTCCACTACCTGACCATTTTGTAAAGTCTTTGTCACCAGTATTCCATCTGTTGTCTGAAAAGAATATGTAATTACTCTGTGATGATGCTATACCTGTGCCACGATACCCATCATTCAATGCTTCAAAGTTTATCTCCTGTCCCCTACTTAAAGATTGGTTGCCTGCACCATTAGGTATCATAAAGAAACCCATAGTGCCACCCGCATACTGCTCTAGGTATTGGATACTGATAGTAATAGACTCTTCATTCTTATCTGACTTCGACTCTGGGACAACAACGTATCCTTTTACAGGTTGAGTATCACTTGCCATATAAAACCCAAGACTATTATTATATCCTGCAGACCCATGCTCACAATCAATAATGATTCTTAGATTCTGTCTAGGATTCTTTGGTATTCTATATGAGTTTCTCTTCTCATGTCTCTGGGGTGGTTGCTCTGGTATCTCTGCATCAATAGATGCCATGTGGTCAAAGTCTGTAGATGCAAACTGACGGACGAGTGCTTGGACTTTATCATTCTTCTTTCTTTTATATCCTATAGACATATCTTTTCTAAGGAAAGCATGTCCGATTACTGACTGAAATATAAATCCATTGTCATTTAGGTATTGTCTCTCTCCATTTCCAGGTCCGTCAGGTGCACCTGGGTTTGTTGTCAAGAAACTATCTGTATTACTAGCAGAATAAAAACTATAAATTGGGACAGTCTTATCAGCAATAGGTTCTTTCAAGACATGAAACACTGGCTCACTCTGAGTAAGTGAGTATCCACTAGGAGAAACATTTTCATTTGTGTAGAGGTGGTCTCCTTCTTTCTGTCCTACAACCTCAAAGTCTAAGTATGCTGTATTGTTTCCTACGTTAAAATTATAAGTCCACGTTGTGCCAACTGCTGCTGTGCCTGTCCAACTACTAATCCACCACTCACTATCCCAATCGTTACCATCATTGATAGGAGTAACACTTACGTTGACTGTGATACCTCCACTGCTAGTTGTGATTGATTGAGTTGTGCTGTTAGAAAATATCTGTGCTCCACCCTCATTAAATACTTTTCTGTTTGTCCACTGACCATACTGGTCTGTAGTTTGGACTGTCCCCGCCCACATACCATTCTGATTTCTGTGATTCATTCTGACATTGATACCACCTGAGTTAAGTCTATGCTCATAAACAGGTAGTCTATCTGGGAAGCAATTCTTAATACATACCTCACCCTTGTTAGATGACCAACCAGTCATATTATACCCCTCACAGTCCGCTTTAGGGGGTGTCCATTGCCCTCCTATGTAAGGACGCATCATACATTCAGTTGCTTCTCTGACACATCTTTCCCATCTTAAATCAACAGGCATGTCTGCATCATCACAAAGATATATTACACCTGTCTTTACGTGTTGATATTTTCCTTTCTCTATCTGATTAAGTAATCCTCTTGCATCTAATTCTGCTACTTCTATACAATCATTCTTTGGTTTACCTATAGTAACCCATGTCTTTCCTGTAGGAGGTTGTGGAGGTTGGACTGTGATGTCACCTGTAAAGTCAAATGGATTACCAACTACAGGATTAATCCAGTCAATGATATCTCTAAGGTCAATTTGTATTGCACCACTGTCAACTACCTCAGGTTGAAACTCAGTGAATGGTGTTAAGTCTAAGTCAGGATAACATCTACCTACAAGTTGTTGAATGACTTGGTTAGGTGATGGTGTAGGTGTGGGTGGTGTGACTGCCTGTCTCTGGGGGACGCTTGCTTGGTCTAAGAGGTTAGGTTGATTAGGTATAGCACCTGAGTAACAACGACCTACAATATCTCTGATGACTACAGAACCACTTGGAGGCACAACGTTTTGACCCACTGGTTGTTGTGGGGATAAAGGTCCTGTCGATGCTGCAGACCTTACGTTATCTTGGTCTAAGTTAGACCTTTGGTTGGTGATTAAACCACCGTAGCATCTAGCGACTATATCTCTTATACGTTGCGAGGACATTAATTATCCAAACCCTTGCTTCTTATTTATGTCCACTACTTCAACGACTGCATTCCTTTGGTTACCCCATGCTGCTACATTAGTAAACCAAAAGTGTTGCATTGTTTCCCAGTCGGGAAATAGTATTGCTTTACCAGTGTCAAACTTAATTCTATACTGATGATTATCATAAGGTATATCAGAAGTTTGAGAAAAATATCTTGGGTCGTCTTTTTTAATTAATTTTGTCATAAAAAAAGAGGGTCGTAAGACCCTCAGTATATCATATCCGTTTGATTATATCAACCGATTGATGGTGCAGTTAAAGCAACTGTAGTTGACTCTGCTGCTGCAAGGTCAAGTGGGAAGTTGTGTGCATTTCTTTCATGCATTACTTCCATTCCTAAGTTTGCTCTGTTAAGAACATCTCCCCATGTTGGTACAATCTTACCATTAGCGTCTACTACAGACTGGTTGAAGTTGAAACCGTTAAGGTTGAATGCCATTGTACAGATACCCATTGAGGTTAACCATACACAGACTACTGGGAATACAGCAAGGAAGAAGTGAAGACTTCTTGAGTTGTTGAATGAAGCATATTGGAAGATTAATCTACCGAAATATCCGTGTGCTGCCACGATATTATATGTTTCCTCTTCTTGTCCAAATTTGTAACCATAGTTCTGAGACTCTTGCTCAGTTGTCTCTCTGATTAGAGAAGATGTAACTAAAGAACCGTGCATTGCTGAGAATAAAGATCCTCCGAACATTCCTGCTACTCCTGCCA
>OCZA010000327.1_pt1 | contig 16919 bp, 16 predicted proteins | sample 1539021 | NCBI WGS metagenome assembly OCZA01 (sample SAMEA2619376, study PRJEB22493) | marine metagenome | biome: marine biome (ENVO:00000447); feature: surface water layer (ENVO:00002042); material: "saline water (ENVO:00002010), including plankton (ENVO:xxxxxxxx)" | depth 5 m | reverse complement strand
TAGGTCCCGTTTCCAAGATTCCATTCTTTATGGTTCTACCTTTAATTGGGTTTGATCCAGTGATAGTAGCAGTAGCTGGAGTTCTAAGTACTCTTTGGGGAATATTTGGTCATACACAAATAGTAGGAAAATTGGGACCAATTGAATGGTTTTTTGTCACTCCTTCTCATCACAGAGTTCATCATGGCTCTAACAAATCTTATATCGACAAAAATTACGGAAATTTTCTTATTATTTGGGATAGATTTTTTGGAACCTTTGAGGCCGAAAAAGAAAAAGTTAAGTATGGCTTAGTTAAAAATGTCAATACTTTCAATCCTATTACGATTACTTTTATGGGCTGGAAAGAGTTATTTAAAGATATGAAAAGTTCCAGCTCTTTTAGAGAAGCATTGAACCATTTCTTTGGGCCGCCAAAAACCAGTTAACAAATACTCGACACTTTCTAATTAGCATCGAGTATTTATATGTATAAATAATTAAAATTCTTTATACAAACTTAATCCGATAGTTGTTGGATCAAGTGCAACATTGAATTCCATTGGAGAAACAATGTTTGTTATGCGGGCTTTGTTTTCAATATTGAATCTCCTTATCTCAAGGTTAATTCCAAAGCCTTCACTAATTTCTAGATCAAAACCTAATTGATAAGCAAAACCATTAGAGTCACCTATCTTTAAATTACCACCGGCCAAGCCGCCAGTAGTGATAGTAATTTTATCTTCTAGGAAAAAAGTGTAGTTATATCCTACTCCCAAATAGGGTCTTAAACCCGATTTAGTTTCATTGAAATAGTATTGAGCTGTAAGAGTTGGGGGAAGATGAGTTCCTTCCCCAACTTTAACGCCGCCACTGTTAAGGTTATGTTTAAATGGAAGACCAAGTAGAACTTCCACACCAATATTATCGGTTACTAAATATGCAATTGTCGCTGTTAGATTCGTTTTATCATCAACAGTTACAACTCCGCCAGTATTATCTTGCGGTGCAATATTTGTTAACCCACCTCGTATAATCCAATCTCCTTTTTGAACAGCATATGAATTAGCTGACAAGACCATAAAAATAGTCATAATTAAAGATTTTTTTAAGTTAAGCATTTCGCCTCCTCTGTTAAATAAGAGAAGATTTACCCTTCGACGTTGCTTTAAGAAACCTTATTTTGCTTAAAGCCACATTAATTTACCACCTTACTGGTTTAAAGCAGGTTGGCGAGAGTTAATCTCTACTCCAAATGTAAAAAAAAACCTGTTAGCTAATTAGATAACAGGTTTAAACAACCTATTTAGCATTTTTTATACACCTTGCAAGCTGGTTCAAATCGGTGTGAATAAACTATAACAAATAATATTTTCAAAATATATATATAATTCACTTTTAACTAATTTAAATTATTTTTAATCAATTAAAACAATGAAAAAAGTGATTCTTGCATATTCTGGGGGCCTTGATACCTCAGTAATTTTGAAGTGGCTTATTGAAGAAAAAGATCTAGAAGTTATCACTTACACTGCCGATATGGGTCAAGGTGACATACCAGAAAACTTAGAAGAAAGAGCTAAAAGTTTTGGCGCATCAAAAGTTATCATTGATGATTTGTCAGAAGAGTTTGTATCAGAATATGTGTTTCCTATGTTTCGATGCAATACTTTATTTGAAGGAGAGTATTTATTAGGAACTGCTATAGCAAGACCATTAATAGCAAAAAAATTAGTAGAAGCGGGCAAAAATGAAGGAACAAATATTATCAGTCATGGTGCAACTGGAAAAGGGAATGACCAAATAAGATTTGAAATTGGAGCTCAAGCCCTCAACAAGAATATAGAAGTGATAGCTCCATGGAGAGAATGGGAAATGACATCTAGAACGGACTTAATGTCTTATTGTAAGAAGCATAAAATTCCAATCTCAGATTCAAAAGCAGAAGAACCTCCTTTTTCAATGGATGAAAATCTTTTGCACATTTCATATGAAGGTGGAGTTCTTGAAGATCTTACTGAAGCACCGCCAGAAGATATGTGGCAAAACGTTAAGTCTATAGAAGAGGCAAGCGATTTACCCGAAGAGATTCAAATAAGTTTTAGAGGAGGAGATCCTATTTCAATTAATGGAGAAGATCTTTCTCCTGCAAAAATTTTAAGAAAGTTAAATGATTATGGATGCAAACATGGCATTGGAAGAATTGATATAGTTGAATCAAGAGCAACTGGGATGAAATCTAGAGGCTGTTACGAAACTCCTGGCGGTACTATTTTATTAAAAGCAAGAAGGGCTATCGAATCATTGTCTCTATCTGGAGAGTCCATAAAAACAAAAGACTCCTTAATTCCTATATACGCAGCATTGATTTACGAAGGATTATGGTGGAGCGACGAACGCAGAAGATTGCAAACTTTAATCGATGAAAGTTCAAAAGTTGTGAATGGCACAGTAAGAATTAAATTATTTAAAGGAAATATAATTCATATCTCTAAAGAAAGTAATAATTCTCTGTACGATGAAAATAAAGCGAGCTTTGAAGAAGAAGGAGGCTTTAGTAATGAGGATATGAAAAAATATATAAAAGAAAATATTTTGAGATATAGCGAAATTAACTCAGACTAAATTTGTATTTAAAAAAACAATTCCTAACAATAAAAAAGTAATCAAAATCCATAAAAAATTAAATATTTTTGTATCTATATTTTTAAAGAGATAACGAATAAATACCGTCAATCCGTAAGCTATAAAAATCGTTAAGAGAAAAAAAATAATTCTTATCATGTTATTAAAGTTCAGAGATACTTACTTTTTCAATATTTTTTAATTTCCTAGCCATGCTAATAATAGTTTTTTCTGGTCCAGCATCGTAAATAACTTTTAAATTATTATTTACCAAATAAATTAATGATTCTCTCCATCTAACTGTACTGCACAACTGATTTATTAAAGCCTTTTTTATTTCTTTTACATCCTGAGTTGGCTTAGCTAATGAATTTGGAATTAAAGGAATTGATGGCGTAAAAAATCTCACATCATTTAAAATTTTTCCTAATTCTTCTTGAGCACTTTCTAATAGAGAGCAATGAGAGGGAACTGACATTTGTATTAATTGAGTTTTCACTCGTTTAAAATCATTAACTTCTATATATTTAATAGTCGCATCTATAGCAGAGTTAGTTCCTGCTAGTACAGAAACTCCTTCAGCATTATCAGTAGAGAAATCAATTTTTTCTCCTCTTTCATTTAGTTGTTTAATCATCAACTGAACATCAGGTATAGGCATATTTAAAATAACCAGCATACCTGCTGTTCCTTGCGGGACAGCACTTTGCATCAATTTTCCTCTTAAATGGACAAGTTTTATTGCGTCTTTAAATTCTAGACAATCCGCATAAACCAAAGCTGAATACTCTCCAAGAGATAATCCAGCTGTAATAGTGGCATCAAAATGAGCAGCTTTAGTTCTGGCTATTGCGATACTTGTTGCAAGAATCGCAGGCTGCGCATATTCGGTTAGATTCAGTTTTTCTTCTGGTCCAGATCTAATTAATTCAAATAAATCAAAATCCAAAACTTCAGAAGTTTGAAAAAATAAATCTTTAATTTCAGGGTTTGATTCTATGAGAAAGTCAATCATCCCTACTTTTTGAACACCTTGCCCAGGAAATAGAAGTGCTTTCATGATTAAATTATTTATTAACTTTTAACTTTTCTTGCAATCCCTTATTAGAAGTTGTGTAACCAAAAGGGACTCTTTCGCCTGGATTTATTCTTTTAAATGCTTCTTGGACAGCAAGTGTAGTCTCGTGAAAACCACATAAAATTAAATCTAGTTTTCCTGGATATTGATTTATATCCCCAACTGCAAAAATTCCAGGATGGTCTGTTTCATAATTTTCTGTGTTCACTAAAATTTTATTATTTTCCAAGGCTACTCCCCAGTCATGTATTGGCCCTAACTGCTTATTTAATCCAAAAAAGAATAGAGACTCATCACATTGTATAGTTTCAATTTCCTTAGATTCAAAATGCATTAAATCAACCCCAGTAAAACTTTCTTCACCATTAATATCTTTTATAACATAAGGTACTTTCAAAATAATCTTACCTTCAGCAACTAAAGATCTCATTTTTTTCTCTGTATGTTGAGCGCCCCTAAATTCATCTCTCCTATGAATCAAATAGATTTTTTTTGCAATATTAGCTAATTCAACAGACCAATCTAGTGCGCTATCGCCTCCCCCAAAAATAGCAATCTCTTTATCTTTATAAATTGATTTGTCTCTGACTGAATAGTTAGCACCATTTCCTAAAAATTTATCAGGATTCATAACTGGCGGTTTTCTTGGCTCAAATGAACCAGCTCCAGCAGCAATAAAAATATTTTTAGTTTTAAATTCCTGACCTTCACTTGTGATCAATTTCCAGGAATCTTCAATTTTAGATATTTCGTTAACTCTTTGATTTAGGTGAACTTCATAATCAAATGGTTTAATTTGTTCCAAAAGGGCATCTATATGTTCTTTTCCTGTTTGAGACGCAACTCCAGGGATATCATAAATTGGCTTTTCAGGATAAAGCTCAATACATTGTCCTCCAACTTTGTCTAAGTTATCTATTAAATGACAGTTAAGTCCCAATAAACCAGCTTCAAAAACAGTGAAGAGACCGACAGGACCTGCTCCAATTACTACAATATCAGTTTCAATTATTTTCATATTCTTTATTTAAATTTTAAGTTACTTTCATTCCGGGTTTTGAGCCATTATCAGGAGAAACTATAAAAACTCCAGAATCTTCAGTGCTAGCTGCTAAAATCATCCCTTCAGATAAGCCAAATCTCATTTTTCTAGGTTTTAAATTTGCAACACATATTACAAGCTTTCCAACTAAATCAGCAGGATCATAATATTTTTTTATTCCAGCGAACACTTGTTTTTTTCCTAAAGGCCCTAAATCTAAATTTAGTTTAATAAGCTTATCTGCCTCCTCGACCGCTTCTGCAGATTCTACTTGAGCAACTCTTAAATTAATTTTTAGAAAATCGTCAATTTCTATTTCATCCATTTTTACTCACTTTCATAAGCTCTTCTATCTCACTATCTTCAATCCTTGTAATCAAAGGTTTAAAAGTATTTATTTCTCTATTTTTTAAAAAACTAGAAATATCTTCAATATTATCTTGGCATTTTAAATATTTTTTTATCTGACTTGAAGTTTCTGGAATAACTGGCTCTAAGTATAGATTTAAAATTCTAAAAAGATTAATAGCAGTGGAGGCAATTGAATGAACCTTGTCGCTGTTAGCACTTTCCTTATTAAGCACCCATGGTTTGTTGGAATCGATATATTGATTAGCCATATCCGCTAAAGACATTATTTCTTTGATGGCTTTTGAATAATTTCTTTCAATATATAAATCAAAAATTACTTTATCTTTATCTATAAATTTCTTTAATAACTCTTCATCTAAATTAGAAGATAAAATATTATTAAATTGTTTTAAAAAACCTTGGCTTCTACTTGCTATATTTACAAACTTTCCAACCAAGTCTGTATTAACCTTTTTTTGAAAATCCAGTAGATCTAAATCTAAGTCATCTACTCCACTAGATAATTTCGAAGCAAGAAAATATCGCATATAGTCAGGATTTAAAATATTTAAATAATCATCAATAAGAAGAAAGTTTTGCTTTGATTTAGACATCTTTTTTCCATTCAAGGTCATGAATCCATGAACAAAAACATTTGAAGGTTTTTTAAAATTAGCAGCGTCTAAAAGGGCAGGCCAAAATAATGTATGAAAATTCATAATATCTTTCCCGATAAAATGATAAATATCAGAATCATTCCATAGATTTTCAGCAGATTTTGAAGAATTTTTAGATAAATAATTTTCAAGAGTTGCAATATATCCAATAGGGGCATCAAGCCATACGTAAAAATATTTTTTTGGATAACCAGGAATTGGAAAGCCAAAATAAGGCTCATCTCTGCTTATATCCCATGGTTTTAATCCTTCTTTGAACCATTCTTTTAACTTATTTTTTACTGCATCCTGAAGATCAGTGCCGTTAATCCAATCTAGAATTTTTTCTTCCTGTTTAGATAAGTCAAAAAATAAATGTTCACTTTGTTTAATAGAAGGGGTCTCACCACTAAATATTGAAATAGGGTTAATTAAATCTGTGGCTTCATATTTAGCCCCACATTTCTCACAATTATCTCCGTATTGGTCCTTAGCTCCACAAGATGGACATGTTCCTTGAACATATCTATCAGCTAAAAATAAACCTTTAACTTCGTCATAAAATTGCTCAATTGTCTTTATTTCAACTAAATTTTTATCTTTTGATCTCTGAAAGATTAATTCGCTATATTTTTTATTTTCTTCACTATGTGTTGTGAAATAATTATCATGATCAATAAAAAAACTTCTTAAAGTTTTTTCATGCTCACTTGTAATTTTGTTAACCAGATCTTCGGGTTTTAATTTTTCTGATTCAGCTTTCATCATTACTGGCGTTCCGTGAGCATCGCTAGCACACAAATAAATACAATCTTTCTTCAATAATTTATTTGTTCTAACCCATATATCCGTTTGAACATGTTCTAATAAATGGCCAAAATGGAGTGGTCCGTTAGCATAAGGCAATGCAGAAGTTATTATTAATTGTTTAGACATGTTATAAATGAGTATTGTAATGGAAAAAAAACAAATATCATGAAACGTTTATTTTTATTGCTGGTTTTACTTATTGCCCAATTTTCTTTTTCAAGCGAAGGAGAAGTTGACTCTGACCCATGGGAAAATTTAAACAGGAAGACGCATTCTTTCAATATGTCTTTAGATGATTGGTTAATTAGACCAATAGCCGAAACGTATGATTTTATAATTCCAGATTTTGTTCAAACTGGCTTTTCTAATGTTTTTGATAATTTAGGAACACCTGTTTCCGCTGCTAATAATCTTATCCAATTTAAACCAGTAGGGTTTATTTCAGAAACATCTCGTTTTATTCTAAATACAACTTTTGGTATTTTTGGTCTCTTTGACGTTGCTTCTAGACTAGGAATACAAGAAAGAAGTGAAGATTTTGGGCAATCTTTAGGGTATTGGGGCTTGAAGGGAGGTCCTTACATAGTCATTCCATTTTTTGGACCTTCTTCAGTAAGAGATGGCTTTTCTTTAGCTCCTGATTATTATTTAAGACCTGACTTAGTTAGATTTGAAGATAACAAGGCAGATTTAGGGCTAAATGGATTATCTTTAGTAAATCTTAGAGCAGGACTATTAGGCATCTCAGATTTAAGTGGAAATGATCAATATAGCTTTTATAGAGATGCTTTTTTACAAAGAAGAGACTACGAAATCAATGATGGAAAAATAGACGAATTTTTATTCGAAGACGAATTTGATTAATCTATAAAAGAGCCATAAACCATTGTTGCCATTTGGGGTCGAAGAGGGAAGGCATCACTTGGAATAAATTGTGTCATAAAAATAGCTAATAAATCTTCCTTAGGATCTATCCAAAAATAAGTACTAGCCATACCACCCCAATTATAACTCCCTTTGCTTAATGGGCTTTGACTCGCGGCTGGGTCGGTAGTTACTGCCATGCTTAAGCCATAGCCCATACCGTTGTATCTTACTTCACTAAAACTTCCGCTAGAGCCCATATCCGCCATCGTATTATTGTCTGGTAAATGATTCAAAGTCATTAACTCAATAGTTTTTCTTGATAAAATTCTTTCTCCATCAAGCTCACCTCCATTAAGAAGCATTTGAAGAAATCTATAATATTCTTTGGCATTACTAATTAAACCGCTTCCTCCGCCATTGAAGTCTCTAGGAGCAGAATATCTACTTTTAGCATCACCAGGATCATGAATAGTTATTTTTTTATTCTCATCTCTATGGTAGCAGACTGCCAAATCTTTAAGATCGTCTTCTTTTACATAAAAACTTGTTTTTTCCATTTTTAAAGGCTTAAAAATGTGATCACTGAAATATTTATCTATTTTTTTTCCTGAAATCACCTCAACCAATCTTGCACAAATATCAATTGACACACTATAAAGCCATTGATCGCCAGGACTGAATTCCAATGGGAGGGAAGCGACTCGTTTTGAAAATTCTTCTAAATCTACTTTTTCTTTCGATACTAATGACGCAGTTGGATCAGAGATTTTAAATATTTTTCTATAAGCATCATCGACATGAGATCTATAATTAATACTGTAACTTAAACCAGATGTATGAGTTAACAAATCACGGATAACCATAGGCCTTTTAACAGGCTCAGTCATAAATAATGGATATGAACCAGAAACATATACTTCTTGATTATTAAATTCAGGTAGAAACTTAGATACTGGATCAGATAATTGAAAAGAGCCATTTTCATAAAGTTGCATTAAAGCAACTCCAGTTACTGGTTTTGTCATGGAATATATCCTAAACAAGGTATTTTCATCGACGGGCAGATTGTTTTCTATGTCTCTTTTGCCTTGAGAGTGAAAATGAACAATTGAGCCTTTTCTCGCGACTAATGTTTGAGTCCCAGACAATTTATTAGGACCTATATATCTTTCCATTAGCATTTTATCAAAGTCTTTTAAGCGCTCTGAAGAAAGTCCAACTAATTCAGGTTTTTCTATTTTCATATTCTTCTCTCGCTAATTGTTTTGACTCGATAAAATCTGGATGGGAAATATAGATTAAATCTGAGACTTTTCTTATTACATATTCTTCATACTTATCTATATTTCCATCTGCAAAAGCAATTTTCCACATAGAAAGGATCAAATTCTTTTTATCTTCGAATTTGTAATCATCGTTAATTTTTCTTGTAAATTCATAAAGAGAGGTTGATGAGTTTTGATTTTTTTTTGCATTAGATATTAAATCATCTATTTTTGTTTGATCTACATCAAATTCTTTCAGCAAAACATCTTTTAATGTTTCAACTTCACTTATATCCATAATTTCGTCTGCTAAGCTAACCTCAAGCAATAATGCGATAGCTGAAAGTAAAACTGAATCATCTTCTACTAAATCTTCTATCTGATTTTTTTTAAAAAGATTGTTAAAAAATTTCTTCATGCTGCATTTTTATAATTATCGTTAATTAAATCAATGATCTCATTTTTTGCTGGTTTAAAAAAGGATGAGTTAGATAATAAAATCCTTATTTTTCTCGCATTTTTTAAACCATTATAGAGACCATGCATATGAATTAAGCCTCTTTTTATTTCATTTTTTTTATCTAAAGTTTCAAAATAATCAAACATATTTTTTGTAATGGAAATAAGAGAATTATTTTTATCATTTTTTTTATAAAATATTGAGTCAACATTTTCTAATTTTTTTGGATAAGAATAAGCTTCTCTTCCAATCATAATTCCGTCTAAAGTTGAGAAATTATCTTTTTCTTTGTAATAATCTTTGATACCGCCATTAACAATAATCTCTAAATCATTAAAATCTTCCTTTAATTTCATTACTCTTGAATAATTTAATGGAGGAATTTCTCTATTATCCTTTGGACTTAATTTATCAAGCAATGCTTTTCTTGCATGAACATAAAAAACTTTTATTCCAGTGGAGGAAACTTCTGAAACAAATCTATCAAGACTTTCATTAATATCAAGATCATCAATTCCCAACCTAATTTTTACAGATATTGGTTTAGAAGAAGCTTCTTGCATTGCTATTAAGCAATCTTTTACAAGATCAGGCTGTTTCATCAGAGCTGCACCAAAATTTCCACTTTTAACCTTGGAACTTGGGCAGCCAAGATTAAGGTTTATCTCATCATAATTTAAGTTATTAGCCATCAAACAAACTTTTGAGAGAGAAATTGGATCATTTCCACCTAATTGCAAAACTATAGGGTTTTCTATTTCTGAATATTCTAAAAGTTTATTTTGATTTCCAAAAAGGATTGAATTTGTATGAATCATTTCAGTAAAAAGAATGGATTTTTTAGTAAGTTGTCTAACCAGAAATCTAAACTGTTTATCTGTCTTTGCCATCATTGGAGCAATGCAAAAGGATCTATCCATGATTTATAAGAAATATATTACTGAAAGTAATCCCACAATAGTTAGAACTATAGTGTAAGGCAGAGCCATATAAACCATCCTAAAATAAGAAAGTCCTATCAATGGTGCAATAGAAGAGGTTAATAAAAATAAAAAAGCAGCTTGTCCATTTGGTGTAGCAACACTTGGTAAATTTGTTCCTGTATTAATAGCTATTGCTAAAAGATCAAATTGCTCTCTAGTTATCAGTCCAGTATCTAAGGCCTCTTTTACTTCGCTTATATAAATTGTTGCAACAAAAACATTGTCACTAATCATCGATAGAATTCCGTTTGCTAAGAAAAACATTGGTACTTGTAAGTCAAAGTTTAGAGATAAAACATAGCCAATAACTGGCGAGAATAAATGCTGATCATGGATGACAGCAACAATCACAAAGAAAACTACTAATAATGAAGTAAAAGGTAATGCTTCTTCAAAAGCTTTTCCCAATTTATGTTCTTCTATAATTCCATTGAAGGCAGTTAATAAGACAATAACCATCAAACCTATCAAGCCAACGGATGCGACATTAAAGGCTAGAGATAAAATTAATATAATGACTACTGCTAATTGAACAAATAATTTAGCTTTATCATTTGAGGTTCTTTTTTTATCTTCTTCAATACCGAAGTCTTCAATAATTAATCTGACATCTTCAGAGAGTTCAGCTCCGTATCCAAATAATTTAAATCTTTCAATAAAATAACAAGTAAATAGACCAAAAATAAAAACCGGAAGAGATATAGGCAGCATCTGAATAAAAAATTCTAAGAAGTTCCAACCAGCTATTGAGCCAATTAATAAATTTTGAGGTTCTCCAACTATTGTACTTACTCCTCCTAAGGCTGTTCCAACCGCTCCATGCATTAACAAGTTTCTTAAAAAAGATTTAAACTCTTCTAAATCATGCTCAGATTTTTTAGCTTCTTGGAATACAGCATAGAAGCCAACCGCAACGGCTATTAAAACAGCAGTTACAGTTAAAGCATCTAAAAAAGCTGACAGCACGGCTGCACTGATAACAAATAACACTGATAAAGTTCTTTTATTTTTAATATTTACTAATAATTTAGTGAAGATAAAAAGGAGAAAATCTTTCATAAAATATATACCAGCAACCATAAAAACTAAAAGTAAAATAACTTTTAAATTCAAAGCGACTTCGTGATAAATATTTTTTGTATTTGTAAGCCCCATGAGCACAGATTCTATTGCTATTAATCCTCCTGGCTGAAGAGGGTAACAATTTAAGGCCATTGCGAGTGTGAGTATAAATTGAGCTAGAATGATCCAACCCATTATAAATCCTGCTTCTAAACCAATATTTATTAAAAAGATGTATATTAAGGGATTAGATACTAGAAAAATAATAATTAGATTTTTATACCATTCGGGAGCTTCTCCTAGAAAATTTTTATAAAAGTTTAAAATCATGGAATTAATATTTTGATAAATTTTAGACCTGGCAATTTTATTGAAAAAGATAGTGAAGAGTCAAAATTCTTTGTTATAGATGATGATTCTTTATTAGTTTTTTCTAATGAACAATTCATAAGGCCTATTTCAAACGATGAGCTTAAATGGTCGGGACTAGAAGTCAATGAAAAACATTTTCTTGGTTTTTTAAATGACGAGCCTTGCTATGTAGTATCTGTTAAAAAAGATGGATGCGTATTAGAAAATTTTGAATTTTTAAATCTTAGGGCTTTATTTGGAAGAATACCAGATGAATTATTTGGAGCGATATCAAGAGCACTTCAAATAGTAAATTGGTCAAAATCTAACAAGTTCTGTGGTAAATGCGGATCTTCTTTGAAAGAAGAATTGCATGAAAGGGCAATGATATGTGATGAATGCGACATAGATCCTCTTTATCCCAGAATATCTCCATGTGTTATTACTTTGATCCATAAAGAAAATAAAGTATTGCTAGCTCATAATGTGAATTTTCCAGATAATTTTTACAGTACCTTGGCAGGATTTATTGAGCCAGGAGAAACAGTCGAAGAAGCTCTTAAAAGAGAAGTTTTGGAAGAAGTTGGAGTTGAAGTTGAAAATATTAAATATTTTGGCAGTCAATCATGGCCGTTTCCTAGTCAATTAATGTTAGGTTATTTTGCTGAATATAAGTCTGGAGAGATTATTCCAGATAATACTGAAATAGATAAAGCTGATTGGTTTGAGATCGATAACTTGCCTAATGTACCTCCATCAAATATATCTATTTCTGGAAAGCTAATAGAAGCTTATAAAGAAAAATTTAATTAAGAATTATTTCTAGGATCGTTTGATGCTCGGTGATTAGAATCAAATTCTTTCTTTTCCTCAACATCTTTAGAGGAAGTTTCCGATTTAGAATCAACTTTTTTTGGCCTACTTAGTTTTTTTGGTTTTGATGTTTCTTTTAAAAATTTATCTTCTTTAATTTCAGGTTTTGAGTCCTTTTGACTGACAGTGTTTAAATTTTTCTTATCACTTGATTTTTTATTAACTTTCTCGTTTGTAGTCACCTTTTCATCTTTTTCTAAGATTGGATTTTTTTTCGGTCTACTTAATTTTTTTGGTTTAGAAGACACTTTAATTTTTTCATTTTCTACTTTTTTTGATTTAGAAGATTCTTTAATTTTTTCATTTCCTATTTTTGGCTTCAGTTCCTTTCTGGGTTTTTTATTATCAAAATTATTTTTCCTATTTCTATTGTTCTGATTGTTTTGATTTCTATTTGAATTTTTAGGATAAGGTTTTTTCTTATTAGGTCTTTTGAAGTTTTTAGGTGGAGTTTTAACCTTTATTTTTTTAGTTTCCTTAGAAGAAAAAATATTAACTAATTTAGAAATTATCCCCTTTTTAGGACGAGAAGATGGTTTTATATTTACTGCAGCCACTTCTTTTTTGTGAGATTTTTTTGATTTTTTTTCAAATTGTTCTGCCGCAGATACAGATGATTTACTTTTTTCAGGGTCAACAATCTTTCCATCTTTAACTCGAAGAACCTCAAATCTAGAATCAGGACGTGTAGCGTCTGAGATAACAACAACCTTAGTATTTGACCTAGCTTCTATATCATTTAAACGAATTCTTCTTTCATTAAGCAACAAGGAAGACATATCTGGCGATACTATTGCTCTAACTTCACTTGTATTTTGTTTGCTAGTTTCTTCTTCGACTAACCTTAAAACAGAAGTCGACAGAGTATTTACATCTTGTGTCCACCTTTCCGTCAATGAAGATCTAAGTCTTTGCCTTGATAGTTCAAGTAATCCAAATCTTGAAATTCTGCCAATTTGCACTCTAGCTCGATCATTAGATAGAGCTTTTCTCATTTCATCTTCTACTGCTCTTTTATTTTCTAACCTCATCATGTCTATAAAATCGATAACTACAAGTCCGCCAATATCTCTAAGCTTGAATTGACGAGCAATTTCTCTACATGCTTCTAAATTAGTATTAGTTGCAGTTTCTTCAATATCTTTTCCCGAAGTTGCTTGAGAGGAATTAATATCTATTGCCACTAACGCCTCCGTATCGTCAATCACAATTGACCCTCCAGATTCTAATTTTACTTCTCTCTGATATGCCGTTTCTATTTGCGATTCGATTTGGTACCTTGTAAATAATGGAAGTGTATTTTCGTATCTATTAAGCATACTTAACTGGTCAGGCATAACTCTTTCAACAAATTCTTCTGCTTGATCATATGCTTCTTTAGTATCAATCCATATTTCTTCTATATCTTCTTTTAAGTAATCCCTAAGGGTTCTTATAATGATGTCATCTTCTTTGTATATAAGAAAAGGAGATTTTTTTAAAACATTTGCTTCAGATATTGCATCCCATACTTTTAGTAAATATTGAAGGTCCCATTTAAGCTCTTCAGGATCTTTACCTTCTCCAGCAGTCCTGACTATAACTCCCATTTCTTTGGGCGCATTCAAAGCCTCTACATTGGATTTTAGTTTTTCTCTTTCAGCTGGGTTAAGTCGCCTAGATATTCCTGAAGCCCTAGGATTATTGGGCATTAAGACTAAAAATCTTCCAGCTAAGCTAATTATCGTTGTTAAAGCTGCTCCTTTATTGCCTCTTTCTTCCTTTTCAACTTGAACAATAATCTCTTGATCTTTAGTAAGACAATCTTTGATGGAAATTCTTTCATTGTTTTTTTTGTTTTTTGGCAAAAATTGAGGTGCAATTTCCTTGAAGGGAAGAAAACCATGTCTCTCAGCTCCAAAATCTACAAATGCAGCGCCTAAACTAGGCTCGATTCTACTTACTTTACCCTTGTAAATATTTCCTTTACGCCTAATTTCAGCAATATTTTCGATATCTAAATCAAAAAGTGCATTGCCTTCTGTGACAGCAATCCTTAGTTCTTCTGGTTGAGTAGCATTAATAAGCATCCTTTTCATTGGATATCTCCTAAACGCTTAAAATATATATACGGGATTCAGAAAAATTTTTTCTGAAAAAGGTGTTTCTATATAAGGTTTTACGCCCTTGCTACCTTAAATTTTGAAACTTAAAAATTATATTTAAAGCTTGTTAATTTAAATTATCTAAATTGAATTTTTGTTACGTCTTACTTAAATATGCGATTCAATATAGAAAAAACACATCTTATATGCCTTTAAGGTATAGAATCAAATTTTTTTATGAATAATGAAGCAAAAAAAGTCCAAAAAGTATCCGTAAGCAAGGATTATTCTGGCCAAAGATTAGATAATTTTCTTTTAAATTATTTAAAAGGAATCCCAAAATCTAAAATTTATTCGATTATTAGAAAAGGAGAAGTGAGAGTCAATAGCGCCAGAAAACAAGTTTTTTATAAAATAAAGGAAAACGATCTAATAAGAATTCCTCCTCTTCATGTAAAAAAAATAATTCAAGTCGAAGCGTCAAATTCATTAATAAATATCTTAAAAAAAAATATAATTTTTGAAAATGATGATTGCTTAGCAATAAACAAGCCTTTTGGAGTTGCCTCTCATGGAGGAAGTGGAATATCAATAGGTTTAATAGAAGCAGTAAGAAATTTTGGAAAAGAATATAGAGATTGTAAGTTAGTTCATAGGCTTGATAGAAACACTTCTGGATGTCAATTAATTTCAAAAAAGCAAAAATTTTTAAGGGAATGCAATATATTGATAAGAGAAAGAAAGGTTTTAAAAAAATATACGGCTTTAGTTCATGGTCAATGGCCAGATGATATAAGAATTGTTGAGAACAAACTAAGCAAAAATATTAACATCTCTGGAGAGAGGATGGTCAAAATTTCAAATGATGGTAAAGACTCAATAACTGAGTTTAAAATTTTAGAAAAAGGTAAATTTTTTACTAAATTATCATGTAATTTAATCACTGGAAGAACTCATCAAATTAGAGTTCATACTTCATCAAAGTCCTTTCCAATAGTTGGAGATCTAAAATATGGAGATAAAGATAAAGATAAAAATTTTTTAAACAGCGATTTAAAAAGAATGTATTTGCATTCTAAATCATTAGAAATGAAAGATTTAAGTTTAAAGATTTCCTGTGAAGAACCAAAAGAATTTAAAAAAATGATAAAAGTTAGTGAATCTGAATCATTTTTATCCTAGAATCCACATCTAAATATTATGGCTGTACAAAAAAGTAAAGTATCAAGATCAAGAAGAGGGGCAAGACGATCTCATAATGCCCTAAAATCTCCTGCTCTTTCTACAGATCAAACAACAGGGGAAAGACATCTTCGTCATCACATGACTGAAGACGGTTTCTATAAAGGAAAAAAAGTTATGGAAATCAAAATAAAAGAGAAAGATACAGAAACACCTTCAGAGTAAAGTGTCACTAAAAAAAGTCTTAGTCACAGGATCTTCTAGAGGAATAGGTAATTCTATTCTTGAGATCTTTTCTTCAAAAGAATTTATACCTATTGGAACTGCCACTTCAAATATTGGTGTAGAAAAAATAAAACAAAACTTTATAGATAACAATGTTCAAGGTTTTGCATATGAACTTAACCTTGATGATAAAAATTCTATTGATAATTTCTTTGCTGCAATTAAAGATGATGATCTAAATCCTGATATTTTGATAAATAATGCAGGTATTGCTAGAGATAATTTAATGTTGAGGATGTCAGAAGAAGATTGGTCAGAAGTAATAAATGTTCACTTAACTGGGCAATTCAAATTAATGAAAAATTTTTTAAGGGGTATGCTTAAAAACAAATGGGGAAGAATTATAAATATTTCTTCTGCAGCAGCTGCTTTAGGAAACAAAGGACAGTCAAATTATGTGGCAGCAAAGGCTGGTATTGAGGCAATGTCTAAAACTTTGGCTAGAGAAGTTGGAAGTAAAAATATTACTGTAAATTGCGTTGCTCCAGGTTTTATTGAAACAGATATGCTTAAGGACTTAGATAAGGATTATTTAAAAATGATAACTGGAGAAATTCCTTTGCAAAGGTTTGGAAAAACAGAAGAAATTGCAAGTTTAGTAAAATTTCTTTCTTCTGATGAGGCGAATTATATAACTGGACAAACGGTACATATAAATGGTGGTCTATTTATGTAAATTACATTCTAGAAAGATTTTTTTCTAGTTTCGTATATAATTGCACAGATTTAATGGAGAGTTCATATGAGTAGCACTGAAGATAGAGTAAAAAGAATAGTATGCGAACAACTTGGAGTTGGCGAAGAAGAAGTTACTACTAGCGCATCATTTATTGATGATCTAGGTGCTGATTCTTTAGATACAGTTGAGCTTGTCATGGCTTTCGAAGAAGAATTCGAAATAGAAATCCCTGATGAAGAAGCTGAAAAAATTTCTACTGTTCAAGATGCAGTAGAATATATTGACTC
>OCZA010000326.1_pt1 | contig 16960 bp, 20 predicted proteins | sample 1539021 | NCBI WGS metagenome assembly OCZA01 (sample SAMEA2619376, study PRJEB22493) | marine metagenome | biome: marine biome (ENVO:00000447); feature: surface water layer (ENVO:00002042); material: "saline water (ENVO:00002010), including plankton (ENVO:xxxxxxxx)" | depth 5 m | reverse complement strand
TTCCAATTCTTCTTCTGACCTGAACTGGGTCAACCATTTTGTCGTATAAATCAACACCCTGATAAGTTATTGTTCCGTTAACTTTTGCACCTAATATAAGATCATTCATCCTGTTAAATGTTCTTATCAATGTGCTTTTTCCACAACCTGAAGGTCCAATAAAAGCTGTAATTTTATTTTTAGTGATGTCCATATTTACATTTTTAATTGCAACAAAATCACCATAAGATACAGAAACATCTTTAGCGCTGAATACTTTGTCTCCATCAAAAGACGTAAGTTTTTCATTTACTGAGGTAATGTTTTCTTCTTCCATCTACCAATCCTTTTCAAATCTGTTTCTAATAAATAATGCTAAAGTATTCATACTTAGCAAAAGTCCTAATAAAAGAATAATACCTGCTGAAGAAGTATTTAACCATTCCGCCTGAGGATAACTAATCCAGTTATAAACTTGTATAGGAATAGCAGTAAATCCACTTAAAGGATTGTCTGGAAAGTAGTTAACATATGTCAAAGCTCCCATAAATATAAGTGGTGCAGTTTCCCCAATTGCTCTTGATAGTCCAAGAACCATTCCTGTGACCATGCCTGGTATTGCTGAAGGTACAACCTGTCCAAATACTGCCTGAAATTTAGTAGCACCTAATGCAAGTGCTCCTTGCCTAATAGTGTCAGGGACAGATTTAAGTGCTTCTCTAGAGGCTACGATAACAACAGGCAGGATTAACAATGTCAATGTTAGGCCTCCAGAAAGTACAGACCTTCCAAATCCAGCTAAACGCACAAATACTGCTAGTCCTAAAAGTCCATAAATTACTGAAGGAACCCCAGCTAAATTTGTTAAATTTAGCTCTAAAAACCTAGTTAATTTATTTTTCGGTGCAAATTCCTGCAAATAAATCGCTGCGCCAGCACCTAGTGGAAATGTAGCAGTAACAACAATTACCATCAGCCAAATAGTACCGGCAAATGCAGGACCAATACCTGCTTTAAGAGGGTCTCTAGAATCTAAAGTTGTCAAAAAGTCTCCTGGATTATCGATTTGCAATTTTGTAATAAGGCCAATCTCATAGTCTCCAAACAAACGATTGTATCCATTAGAAAGTACATCGTAAATGAGTGTCATCAGTGTAACTATTGCAACTATGACACAAAAATATAGAAAAAATAGAAAAATACTTTCCTTAAGAGCTTTTTCTGATTTTCTTCCTGAATTTATTGTTAAATCACTCATATTGTTTTCTATACTTTCTGGCAATGTAATCGGAAAAAATATTCAAAATAAAAGTCATTACAAATAATGTAATTCCTAATGCAAAAAGTGCATTGTATGCTGTTGTTCCATGAGGAGTATCGCCTAGAGATACGTTCACAATTGAAGATGTTATTGTATACATTGCACTTCTTGGATCTAAGTTTAATTCAGGGTACTGACCACCAGCAATGGTTACAATCATCGTTTCCCCAATTGCACGAGAAAAGCCAAGTATAAATGATGCCATGATTCCTGATAGTGCTGCTGGAAACATAATCTTTAAAGACGTAATTCTTTTAGTTGCTCCTAAAGCCATTGAACCAAATCTTAAAGAATTAGGGACTGCATTTAATGCATCGTCTGAAATTGAGGCAATAGTAGGAATAATCATTATTCCAACAGCGATACCTGCAGATATAGCATTAAAAACCTCTGTCCCGGGTATAAATCGCTGAACAATATTTGGAGTTATCCAGTTCAGGGCAAAATATCCAAAAACAACTGTTGGTACTCCTGCTAGTACTTCAAGGACAGGCTTAATTACTTTTCTAGTTCTCCTTGAGGCAAATTCAGATAAGTAAATTGCGGAAAATAAGCCAAATGGAAATGAAATTAAACAAGCTATAAATGCTATGTAAAGAGTTGACGAAATCAATGGAATAACGCCATACACAGGGTTTTGAAATGTTGGAGTCCATCTTGTTGCTGTAAAATACTCTTTTATAGTAACTTCTGGATCTTGAAAGAAATTTATTGCTTCAGTTGATAAAGTAAATACTATTGCAACTGAAATAAATATTGCCGCGAATGCAGCAATGGTTATAAAAACTCTTACAATTTTTTCAAATGGTTTAGTAGAGGTTTTAGATAATTGAGTCAGTAAGTCCATAAAAATACTTTCATTAGAATTAATTGTATTTTAGTTTGTGAGGGCTGTTAAAGCCCTCACAAAATGACGTTTTTTATTTAAATTAGCTTCCACTAAAAGCTGTCCAAGCAGCAAGGGATGAAGCTTTTTTATCTGTAGGCATATTAATGTAACCAACAGCTTGTACAAGAATATCCATTGTTTCAAAATAAAAGTCAACGAACTCTTTTACTGCTGGAATATCTTTTGCAGATTTTGCTACATAGATAAATAGTGGTCTTGCTAAACCATAATCTGCACCATCTAAAGCTTCTAATGGTGATACACATCCATCGCCTCCATCTACTTCTACAGCATTTAGAGTATCTGCATTTTCAGAAAAATAAGCTAAACCAAAGTATCCAAGACCTCCTGGGGAACCAGATACTCCATTTACAAGAACATTATCATCTTCAGATGCAGTGTAATCAGATCGGCTACCACCAAGTTCTTCTGTAATTTCTTCATTAAAATAATCAAATGTACCTGAGTCTGTACCAGGACCAAATAGATTAATCTCTTCATCTGGAAAATCAGATCTTACTTGATTCCAATTTGAGACAGCATTATCTGCACCCCAAATTAGGCCAAGTTCTTCAAATGTTAAACATGTTAACCACTCATTTGATTTCGGAACTACAACTGCCAAGGCATCTAAACCAACTTGGATTTCAAGATATTCTGTTCCATTCTCTGCACACAAATCTTTTTCTTTGTCTTTGATTGGTCTTGAAGCATTTGAGATAGAAGTCTCACCTGGACAAAACTTTTTAAATCCTCCACCTGTTCCAGATACTCCAACAGATATATCAACATTTGGATTTAAAATTGTGAATTCTTCAGCTACAGCTTGAGTTACTGGAAAAACTGTTGAAGATCCGTCGATTAGAATTGAACCGGATAATGAGGATTCTTCTGTTGAAGCTGCAATTGTTGTTTCACTCACTGTTTGAGAATCATCACTACCACCACTACAGGCAACAAATATAAGAGATGCAATTACTGTTAAAGTAAGAGCCTTTGAATTTTTCATTGATTTCCTTTCATTAATCTTATTAACTAGCTTTAATTTAACAATGAAAGGTAAACATTAAGTAAATAGAAAATATATACTTGTTAACTTTTAAACAAGTTCAGCTTGTGAAGACCAAGACCCTCTATTGAAAGCAAGTATGTAGTTTTCATATCCTAAAAAATCCTCTTTAAATTCATCTGGAATATTAAAACCCCACCAGTCATCTTTAAACTGACTTCGATGAGCTTTCATAGAATTAATTTTATGCTCAACATATTTTCTTCCATCGACTTCAACATCTATATCATCATGCTCACTGCCAATTGGGTTAAATCTGTTAAATTCTTCTTCTGAAATAATTCCAGCATCAAACATCTGTTGTCTTCTTGATTGCATTCTTGTCTTAGACCAAGCACTGTAATACAGACGCTCTGGAATCCATACTTCTTGATTTTCTTTAAGTGGGAACTTGTCTAAGTCACTAGCTGCAAAAAAGGCTGCGGTTCCGATTCTATGTGTCTGAATATGATCTGGATGACCATATCCTCCAAAAGGGTCATATGTGATTAAAGCATCAGGTTTATATTTTCTAATTATGTCGACTAGTTTTCCAACAGGATCAAAGTAATTTTGTCTCCAGAAACAGTCTGGATCATCATTTTCACTAGTACCCATCATTCCAGAATCTTTAAACCCCATCCACTCATACTCTTTGACACCAAGTGCTTCAAGGCTTGCCTCTAACTCTTTTCTTCTCATTTCTGCGAGTTTAGGAAAAAGCTCTTCTGGATTATCGTAGTTATGAATTTCACCAGCAGAACCATCTGTTGCGGTAGCAACTACTACCCTGTGACCTTCATCAGCATATTTTGCTAGGGTAACTCCAGTCGAGACGCTCTCATCATCAGGGTGAGCGTGAAATGCTAGAAGTGAAGACATTATTCGGCTGGAAAGGCTTTTTTAGCTAACTCTTGACCAATTTCAATAGCTTTTTCGTGATCTCCATCAATCTTTTCGACAAGCTCGCCAAGAACAATAACTTTCTCTCCAGTAATTTGAAGTATTCCACCAGAGATTGCAAAACTAGTTCTTGTATTGTCATGTTCAATAGTGAGTCCACCTGGCATGAGAGTTGCAACAGTTTGTTCGTGACCCTCAAGAATTCCAATCTCGCCGTTAGGAGTTCTTGAAATTACCATGGTCGCATCTCCTGAGAAACAACTCTCCTCTGGTGAGACAACCTCAACAAACATTAAAGACTTTCTTCTAGCTCTTTAGCTTTAGACATGACCTCATCGAGCCCACCAGTCATATAGAATGCCTGTTCTGGGACAGCGTCAAGGTCTCCACTTAAGATAGTATTAAAGGCTTCAACTGTATCTTTAATGGATACGAATTTACCCTCGATACCTGTGAACTGTTCAGCAACAAACATAGGTTGTGATAAGAATCTCTGAATTCTTCTCGCACGTCCAACTATTTGCTTATCTTCTTCTGACAACTCATCAATACCAAGAATTGCAATAATATCTTGCAAGTCATTGTATCTTTGCAGCACTCTCTGTACTTCTCTGGCAGTGTTGTAGTGTTCATCACCAACAACACCTGGATCCAAAATTCTTGATGAAGAGTCAAGAGGATCAACTGCTGGATAAATACCCAAGTCCGCAATTGTTCTAGACAACACTGTTCTTGCATCTAAGTGAGCAAAAGCTGTATGTGGTGCAGGGTCAGTAATATCGTCTGCAGGAACATACACTGCTTGTAGAGATGTAATGGATCTACCTTTAAGAGAGGTAATTCTCTCTTGCAAGAAACCCATCTCGTCTGCAAGTGTAGGTTGATAACCAACAGCAGATGGCATACGTCCTAATAATGTAGATACCTCAGAACCTGCCTGTGAGAATCTAAAGATATTGTCGATGAACAATAACACGTCTTGCTTTTCTTCATCTCTAAAATACTCAGCCATAGTTAGAGCTGACAATGCAACTCTTAATCGCACTCCAGGCGGTTCGTCCATTTGACCGAATACAAGTGCAGTTTTATCAATAACTCCAGATTCTTGCATTTCTCTAAATAAGTCATTACCTTCACGAGTTCTCTCTCCAACACCAGCGAAAACAGATACACCACCGTGTTGCGTTGCAACTCTATTAATCATCTCCTGAATAAGAACTGTCTTACCAACACCAGCTCCACCAAATAAACCAATCTTTCCACCTTGTACATAAGGCATTAAAAGGTCAATAACTTTGATTCCTGTCTCAAACATCTCATTTTGTGCTGTCACTTCTTCATATGGTGGTGGCTGTCTATGAATTGGCCATTTTTGTTTTACACCAATAGAGCTTGTTTCAACATCTAAAGTTTCACCCCAAACATTGAATATGTGACCTAGAGTTTCTTGTCCAACAGGAACTGAAATTGGTGCTCCAGTATCTGAGACTTCAGCACCTCTTCTCAAACCATCTGTACCTTGCATAGAAATTGCACGAACTCTTCCTTCTCCAAGATGCTGAGCAACCTCTAAAACGATTGTACTTTTAGAACCATCTATTTCTACATCTACTTCTAATGCATTTGTAATTTCTGGTAAAGAATCTTGTGCGAATGCAACGTCAACGACTGGACCTGCAATTTTTACAACTCTACCTAAACTATCGCTCATTTATTTTCTCCTTATCCTGCTAGAGCTTCCGCTCCACCTACAATTTCTGAAATCTCAGTAGTAATCTCAGCCTGTCTAGCCTGATTACTCTTTCTTGATAAAATCTTAATTAATTCCTCTGCATTCTCTGTAGCTGCTTTCATAGCTCTCATTCTTGCTGCATGCTCCGATGTGGAGGCATTGAGTAACGCTGAATAAATAGTTGCATTTGTATATTTTGGAATAATATTACTTAAAACCTGACTTGCTGATGGCTCAAAGGTGTAACCTCCAACTGACTCTATCTCTTTAGCAATCTGTTCTACTTCAAATGGGAGCACGGTTTTATACAGTGCTGTTTGAGTCATTGCAGATTGATACTCTGTATAAACAAGTTCAATCTGGTTTGTCTTTCCTTCATAGAACTCTTGAACTAAAGGAGTCATAATTTCTAAAGCATTTTCGAAGTTTGGCTCATCTGTTATGCCTTCATAGTTTTGCTTAGGTTCAATATTTCTATACTTGAAATATCCATTTGCTTTTTTTCCAACAGTTACAATTTCCACATTATTATTCAACTTTTCATATTCAGATTTTCTGACTTCTGCAAGCTTCAAAATATTAGTGTTATAAGCACCCGCTAGTCCACGATCTGAGGTAATAACAACAAGTGTTATTCTCTTTGTTCCTTCAGTTACAGGTGAAGATGGCATTTCCCCACTACCTGTAAGTTCTTCAACAATCTGTGCAAGTAAGTTTGTATAGTTATTGGATGATGAAAGTCTTTGCTGTGCTTTTACAATTCTTGAAGATGCAATAAGTTCCATTGCACGTGTTATTTTCTTTGTAGATTTAACACTCTTTATTCTTCTATTTATAATTCGTAATTCAGCACTTGCCATAATTTACTCTTCTTTTTTCTCCAATGTACTTACAAAAGCCTCAACTGCAGCTTTTAATTCATCTACAGGTAACTCACCAGTGGTTTTAATTGAATTAATAACCTCTGAATGTCGTGTTTTGACATAATCAATTAAATCCTGCTCTGCTTGCGGTATATCGGCTGGATCGACTACATCAAGAAATCCCTCCGTAACTGCATAAAGTGAAACCACTTGTTCTTCCATAGGTACTGGTTGATACTGAGGTTGTTTTAGTAACTCAACAACTCTCCTACCTCTATCAAGCTGTGCCTGTGATGCCGCATCCAAATCTGAACCAAACTCAGCAAATGCTTCTAGCTCCCTGAACTGTGCAAGGTTAATTCTTAATGGACCTGAAACTTTTTTCATAGCCTTAGTCTGAGCTGCACCACCTACTCTTGAGACTGATGTACCTGGGTTTACAGCTGGTCTAACACCAGAGTAAAAAAGTTCTGATTCCAAATAAATCTGTCCATCTGTAATAGATATAACGTTCGTTGGAATGAATGCTGAAACGTCCCCAGCTTTTGTCTCAATAATTGGAAGTCCAGTGAGTGATCCCCCACCTAACTCTTCACTTACTTTTGCACAACGCTCTAATAATCTAGAGTGAAGATAGAAAACATCACCAGGGTAAGCCTCTCTACCAGGAGGTCTTCTTAAAAGTAATGATATTTGGCGATAGGCAATAGCTTGTTTTGATAAATCATCAAAAACAATTAACCCATGCTCGCCGTTGTACATCCAATGTTGACCAATTGCTGAACCAGCATATGGAGCATACATCTGCAACGCTGCAGCAGCAGAAGCAGGTGCGTTCACAATTACTACTTTGTCAAGCACTCCCTCTTGTTCAAATCTCTCTACAACCTCAGCTACAGTTGATGACTTCTGTCCAATAGCAACATAGATACATTTAACATCAGTATCTTTTTGATTGATTATTGTATCAACTGCAACAGCAGTTTTTCCAATTTGTCTATCACCAATAATGAGCTCTCTCTGACCTCTTCCAATTGGAATCATTGAGTCAATAGCTTTAATTCCTGTTTGTAGTGGCTCTCCAACAGGTTGTCTTTCTACAACAGAAGGTGCTTGTAGCTCTAAACGTCTTCTTTCAGTAAATTCAATTGGTCCTTTGCCATCGATTGGATTACCGAGCGGATCAATAACTCTTCCGAGAAATCCATCTCCAACACCTATTGAAAGAACTTCCCCAGTCTGCTTAACGGGATTTCCTTCTTCAATATGATTGGAATCACCCATCAAAACAACCCCAATGGAATCTTCTTCTAAGTTAAGAGCAACTCCGACAAGTCCACCTGGGAACTCGAGTAGCTCTGAAGCCATAACATTTTCTAAGCCTTTAACTCTAGCTACACCGTCTGCAATAGCTGCAACATGACCTACTACATCATCTTTTACAGAGTCTTTCCAGTCACCAAGTGTAGACTTTAATGAATCTGAAATAGCTTTTGCATCAATATTAAGATCGCTCATTCTACCTACCTTCTAATACAGTTTTAATTTCTGAAAACTTTGATGAGAGAAGACCGTCAAAAGTTCTCTCTCCAACACTTATACTTATTCCACCAATTACAGATGGATCGACATCAACACTTAGCTCTACATCTGTGCCAACTTTATTTTTAATTGCCTTCTGTAGTGCTTTTTGAGTCTTATCATCAAGCTCAATAGCTGTTACGACCTTTGCTACTGAAGCTCCTCTTTTATTTGCAATAAAGTTTGCAACATTTGATTCAATATCATGCAAGTTGTCTGCATAACCTTGAGAAATAGTGAGTGTGACAAGATCTACCGTTAAAGGTAAAACTCTTGTACTCAATAAGTTCTGTACAGCTTCAATTTTTTTCTCAACAGGTATTCCAAAGTTTCGAAAAACATCTAATGCCTCTGAAGAATCTGACAAAGATTTGAAAACTTGGAGGATTTCATTTTCAACTCTCTCTGAATCATCAGAAGATGCAATTATTTCAACTAACCCTTTTGAAAAAGTCTCAACCGACATAGTTATTGCTACCCCATATCCTTTATAAATTTATCAATAAGCTTCTTTTGGTCATCTTTTGACATAGATGATGCAACTTTTTGTGATATCTCCAAAGAGAGATCGGCTACTTCACCCTTTAATTCTGAAGAAACTCTTTCTTTTTCAGCCTCTGAATCAGACTTCGCTTTTTCAACAATTACTTCTGCTTCCTTTTTAGCTTCTGCAAGCATATCTTCTTTAATTTTCTCAGCGGCAGCTTTACCCTCATCTATAATTGTTTGAACTTCTGAATCAGCATTTGATACAAGTTTGTCGTATTCAGCTTTTGATTTCTCAGCTTCAGCTTTTGTTTCCTCAGCTTCTTTAATCTGACCTTCAATAGCTGATGCCCTTGACTCTAAAGTTTCATTCAATGCGGGTAATGCCCATTTCCAAATAAAGAAAAATACAATTGCAAAAGCAGCAATACCAGCGACTAGCTCTGATGTTGCAGGAAGAAGGAGATCAATACCTGAGCTTGATTCTTCAGCCTCTGCTAATAAATATTCTAAATTCATATTCACTCTTTTACTCCTATACCAAGAAGAATAGAACGAATCCAATAAGCGCTAGTGCCTCAGTAAAGGCTATTCCTAAGAACATAGTTGTTCTTACCATACCAGCAGCTTCTGGTTGTCTTGCCATAGCTTGTACAGCATTACCAGCAATTAACCCGATGCCAACACCAGGACCAATTGCGGCCAATCCGTATCCTATTAACGCGTATGCAGCTTCCATTTTCCTCCTTATTAATTAATGCTCTGGATGCAGAGACGTTTGTATATACACTGCAGACAACAATGTAAATATGTATGCCTGCAAAATTGAAACTATTAATTCGAATCCGTAGATTCCTAATCCAAGTGTGAACCAAGCTAAGCCAATAGGTGCTTTAGCGAGTATGTAATCTGCGCCACCTGGTTGTACTAAGAAAAAATATGCAGATGCAAGTAGCAAACTGAGCATGACGTGACCTGCAACAAGGTTTGCAAAAAGTCGAACAGCAAGGCTGAATGGTCTTACTAATAATACAGACACAAGCTCTATTATGCCGACTAAAGGTTTAAGAGCGACTGGCACTCCAGGAGGCCAAACTAGATGAGAAATATAGCCAAAACCTTCTTCTTTAATTCCAACAAAAACAAAAATAAAATATGTAATAAGACTTAAAAACAGCGGTAGTGCCATTCGGGATGTCACTGGAAAGTTGATTAATGGAGCAACTTCAAATAAATTACCAACAAGAATAAATAGAAATATTGAGACCAAGTAGGGTGTAAACTTTTCTCCACCTCTACCAATTACACCGAGAGCTATTTCATCTTTTACAAATGTAAAAATTGATTCAACGGCAGACTGAAGCTTACCCGGAACAACTGATTTTTTTCTTAACCCAAAAAAGACAACAACTACAGGGATTATTGCAGCTAAAAGTATTAAAATTTCTGTTCTTGATATTTGAGTTCCTGCAAAATTACCAAATTCGAATAATTCTTTAACATTTGCGGGTTTACAAACTACTTCATTAATAAAATCACAAGTTTCAGCTGCTGTTATCATTTGCCCAATCTAAATCAGTGTCTTTTCTCTTAATAACCATAGTCATTTCTATAAATAACATCGTTAAAAAAACAATTGGCACTGTCAGAGACATTGCCAAATCATCAATAGAATATACGTTTTTTAGTAATAAGAGAAACCCAAATATGAAAATTAATCTAAAAACATATCCAAATAGAGCAGCAAAATAATAAAAATTTAATGAGATTTTAGCTGCATAAGACATGATTACTGCCCCAAGGAAAAACCCTGAAGCAACAATTACTGAAGAATAAAGTGAGGTAAAGTATGCCTCTTGTGATTTAAAATAAAATAAAATTGGAACAATGACATATATAGGTGATGATCTAAGAAGCATCCTTCTAGCCAATTCAATTTCAACGTTCACCTTTACCATCCTCTAATTTTGCTGAAATGTTCCACATTCTTCTGTATCCGTCATAGATGCCGATGAGAACAAAAGTTATTACTGGCCAAGGTGCATATCCAAAAAAGTTTTGAATTAAAAGTCCTATTAATAGCCCGCTCAAAATTGATGTAGAAAAAGTTGAGACAGGACCAAAATCTTCTAAATTAATTCTTGATTTAGCCATAAGGTTGAAAACTCTTTGCTAAAGCTCTAACTTGCTCTTCAAGCTCACTGAGTCTATTTTCATCTAGTCTATTTTTTAATATCTCAGAAATAAGATATCCAACTTGAGTAAGTTCATCCTCTTTCATTCCACATGTTGTAACTGCAGGAGTACCCATACGAATACCAGAAGTTACGAATGGTGAACGTGGATCGAATGGTATTGAATTTCTATTTAATGTAATCCCTTTTTCATTAAGTAAAATTCCAGCTTCTTTTCCAGTTAACTCTTCATCTACACTTCTTGTATCTACTAAAACCAAATGATTTTCCGTTCCACCACTTACCACTCTTAAGCCCTGCTCTTGAAAAGAAGATGCTAAAGCTTTTGCATTGTTCAAAATCTGATGAGAATAGTCTTGATATTCTTTTGTAAGAGCTTCTTTAAAACAGACTGCTTTTGCTGCTATTTGATTGTTTAGGGCTCCACCCTGTGCGCCAGGAAATGTATTTTTATCAATATCTTTTGCAAATTCTTCCTTACTCAAAATTATTCCACCACGGGGGCCTCTGAGAGCCTTATGAGTTGTAGCAGTAACAACATCTGCGTACTGCACTGGGTTGTCGACAACTTTTCCTGCTACTAATCCAATAAAGTGAGCAGCATCAACCATAAAATGAGCCCCTACTTCATCTGCAATTTCTCTAAACCTTTTAAAGTTGAGTGACTGGGAATATGAGGAATACCCTGCAATTATTAATTTGGGTTTATGCTCTAATGCCATACTGTAAACAGTCTCCATATCAATTAACTCAGTATTTTCATCTAGACCATATCCAACAAAGTTATAAAGTTGGCCAGAGAAATTTACCGGAGATCCATGTGTTAAATGACCTCCTTGATCAAGTGACATACCTAATACGGTGTCTCCTGCTTCAAGTAATGACAAGTACACAGCCATATTTGCTGATGAGCCTGAGTGTGGTTGTACATTTGCATGTTCTGCCTCAAACAACTCACATGCTCTATCAATTGCTAATTGTTCAATTTGATCTACAATTTCGCAACCTTCGTAATACCTACGTCCAGGGAAACCCTCAGAATATTTGTTAGTTAATATTGACCCCGATGCTTCCATTACAGCTTTTGAAGCAAAATTTTCAGAAGCGATTAAGTGAATATGGGTATTTTGTCTATTTAGATCATTATCAATCAATTCAGAAATCTCAGAATCAACATTATTAAGAGTCTCGTTAGAAGCGCCTTTATTATTCATAAATATATTCTAACAGTAACTTGGAGGCCATTTAAGTGGGCCTTCTCTTAAAATTTCGCCACCATCAACACGTAAATCTATAATTGTGGAGCCGCTTCCGTGTAAAGACTCTCCCTCAAGATATTCAGATACTTTAGTGCCGAATACATTTTCTGCTTCTGTATCACTATTAATATCATTTTCTCCTGAAAGATTGGCACTTGTGACAGCGAGCGGTCCCGTAATCTTTAGTAGCTCTATTGCTAATTCATTATCTGGAACTCTTACACCAATCGAGGATGGATTTTTTGTACCAACACCGTCAGCAAACTCTTTCTTTGTCTCAACAACAATCGTTAATGGCCCAGGCCAATAAAGTTCCACCACTTCAGGAATTATCGAAACTATTTCAAGCTTTTGTAAATCGTAAAATGAAGATACAAGTATTGATAAAGGCTTATCTTCATCTCTTCCCTTTAATTCAAAAATTTTATCAACAGCTTCTTGGCTGAAAGGGTTTACTCCAATTCCATAAACTGTCTCTGTTGGTATTCCAACGACTTGGTTGTTATTTATTGCATCAACTGCATTATTTAATTTATCGTTTTGCAATTATATACCGGTCTCTTTCAACTAAATCTTGCTCTAATTCTACTTCCTTCCAGTGTGAAAGATTATTTATAATAGTTGATGCATGGCTTGTGTCTACTTCTAGGAACAACATAAAGTTATCAATATCTTTAGCTTCGATCTCTTTTATCAATTTATTTATATATAAAAGTCCATCATCACCCCCATCTAGTGCAATGAGTGGCTCATGATCTATAACTTCTGATGCAAGACTAGAAAGAGTACCTGTAGGAATATAAGGAAGATTTGCAACTATTACGTCATAATCTGTATCTTCAACAGCACTTAGTAAATCTGATTGAAATAAATTAATCTCTAAATTATTTATCTCAGAGTTCTCTTTTGCTAAATTTAATGCTTCTTCTGATATGTCACAAGCATCAACTATTGATTCCGGAAAAAGTTTTTTTAACATAAGAGCAATACAGCCAGTTCCTGTTCCAACATCTAATATCTTTACAGGACTTGAAATTTTATTTTTTATTAACTCAATTAAAAACTCTGTTTCTGGCCTGGGAATCAAGCAGCGTTGATCAACATTTATTTGAATACTATAAAACGGTATGTATTCCTCTATGTATTGAAGAGGTTCTCCATTAAGCCTCCTTGTTAACAATTCTGTGTAAGAAGATTGGTATTCAGATTGTGACCCAGTTATTTCCTTAGCTTTCTCCCTGAGTCGTGCTAATTCATGCTCAGGTATTTGTTGTATGTTCATTATTCTTCTAGATTGGCAAGTCTGGTAGCTTCATTATCAGCAATCAATGCAACAACGAACTCTTCAAGGTCTCCATCCAAAACTTGGTCTAATTTTTTTAATGTTAAATTTATTCTGTGATCAGAAACTCTATTGTCTTTGTAGTTATATGTTCTAATCTTGTCTGATCTCTCACCAGAACCAACTTGCTCTTTTCTATCTTTTGCACGTTCAGCTGCAGCCTTATCTTGTTCAGACTTAAGGAGTCTTGCCCGTAAAATTCTCATTGCCTGATTTTTATTTTTTAACTGTGATTTTTCATCTTGGCTGGTGACTACTAAACCTGTTGGGATATAAGTAATTCTTACTGCTGAGTCCGTTGTATTAACACTTTGTCCACCTGGTCCACTAGATCTATATACATCAATTTTTAAATCACTATCTGCGATACTTAAGTCAACCTCTTCAGCTTCAGGAAGTACTGCAACAGTAGCTATTGAAGTGTGCACTCTTCCCTGTGATTCAGTTTTAGGAATTCTTTGTACACGATGTGCCCCTGCCTCAAATTTAAGCTTTGAAAAAACTCCTTTTGATTTAATTGCAAAAATTATTTTGCTGTAACCACCTTGGTCTGATGCTGTAAGTTCAATAGGCTCAACATTCCAGGCATTTCTCTCTGCAAAACGATTGTACATTTTATACAAATCACCAACCCATATAGCTGCCTCTTCTCCTCCAGCTCCAGGTCTAATTTCAACTAATACATCTTTATCATCCAATGGGTCTTTTGGAAGAAGTGAGATTTTTATTTTTTGTACTAATGGTTCTAATTTATTTTTATTCTCAGTGACAATAGTTTCAAACTCATTTTTCATGTCTTCATCTTCTTCAGAATTTATAAGCTCAACTGCATCTTCAATTTCAGAAGTTACTTTTTTCCATTCGTTAAATAAATCAACAATTATAGAAACATCACTATGCTTTTTAGCCATTTCAGCATAACCTTGTTGGTCGTTGGAAATATTTATTTGAGAGAGCTGTTTTTCTATTTCTGGAAGTGAGTCTTCAATTGCTTTAAGTTTTTCGTGTAATGAATTATCCAACTTTTACCTCACTTGCTTGCGTAGTAATATCTTCAAACATTTTTGTATTTTCTGAATTTTCTACACAGTTTGCCATCGATAAAATAGCAACTTCGATTTGATCAGTTGAAGGTTTTTTTGTCGTAATAAACTGTGTCCAAATACCTGGTGCTGCAAAAAATTTTGCAATTAGTGAATTACTATTTGCAAAATTAAATTTCAAAACCTCATATGAAAGCATTGACACCACCACAACATGTAAAATTCTAGTTACAGCAGTCAGAACAATATTGAAATTGGGAATAAACGGGAGGGTTAATAAGCTAATAAAGACTATAAGAAAAAGAAATGAAGTGCCACATCTTATGTGTTCTTTTGGAAAAGTTTTTACATCATCCATAGTTAGAGACCTTTTAGCTTCATAAGAAGCAATAGTCATATGCTCGGCACCATGATATTCAAATAACTCTTGTGCATCTTTAGTTCTTCCTATGAGATAAATATAGACAATAACTATCAGACCTCTAAGTAGACCTTCTAAAACACCAGTTAATGACTGGGAATAATTAATTGTCTCTACCAGTAATCGAGGTCCAGCAATAAATACTAGTAAAACAGAAATCAAGAATGAATAAGTCATAATTTTTGAAAACAAGCTTTCTTCATATTCTTCAAAATCAGAATATATTTGATCTGAAAGGGTTATTGCTTTAAATCCAACATACATGGAATCAATTAGTGCTCCAAAGCCTCTGATCAATGGGGCTGACCAAAATTTATTTCTTTTTATTAATGGAATTCTTTCTTCATAATATTTGTGTAATTTATCATTTTTATCCCTAATTCCTAAAGACCAACCTTTAGGACTTTGAATCATGACGCCACCAATTACAGCTTGTCCACCATATGCAATATCTTGTTCAGACATAGGAAATTGAGATTAAGTTAGTTATTCTTCTTCTTGAGAAGAAGCTTCTTGCTTTGGTGCTTGTCTGGTACTTGTTGATCCGTACCTTTGTTTAAATCTTTCAACCCTTCCAGTAGAGTCGACTAATTTTTGCTTTCCAGTAAAAAATGGATGGCTAGCAGATGAAATATCAAGCTTTACTAATGGATACTCTTTTCCATCTTCCCATTGAATAGTTTCACTTGTTTTAATAGTAGAACGAGTAAGAAACGCAAAACCTGCGTCATCATCTGAGAAAACAACCTCTCTATAATCTGGATGTATACCTTGTTTCATAGTTCTACTTTACAATATTACCTGTATTACTTTACAGAATTATTTTGCTTTTGCTACATCCTTAAGGAAGGCATCATTACTTTTTGTATCTTTTAGTTTGGCAATTAGTAGTTCCGTAGCAGCTCCACCTTCAAGCGCAACTAAAACTCTTCTTAAAGCCCAGAGAGACTCTAGTTCTTTTGGAGAGACGAGTCTTTGTTCTTCTCTAGTTCCTGATGGTGTTACATCAATTGCTGGGAATATTCTCTTATCAGCAAGTTGACGGTCTAAGCGTAACTCCATATTTCCAGTACCTTTGAATTCTTCAAAAATAACTTCATCCATCTTAGATCCTGTTTCTACAAGTGCTGTACCAAGAATTGTTAAGCTACCTCCACCTTCGATATTTCTAGCTGCACCAAAGAACTGCTTTGGTGGAGTAAGTGCAGTTGAGTCAACACCTCCAGAAAGAATTCTACCGCTAGCTGGTGTTGCCAAGTTATGTGCTCTTGCAAGACGTGTAATCGAATCAAGAAGAATAACAACATCTCTTCCTTCTTCAACTAGTCTTTTTGCTCTTTCTATTGCAAGTCTTGAAACTTGAGTGTGCTCTTCAGGAGGTCTATCAAAAGTTGAGAAGACAACTTCACCATCAACTGATCTTTGCATGTCCGTAACTTCCTCAGGTCGCTCATCAACTAATACAACCATCAAGTAAACCTCTGGGTTATTAGCGGCTATAGAACTTGCTATCTCCTTTAAAATTGTTGTTTTACCTGCCTTGGGTGGAGAAACAATTAGGCCTCTTTGGCCTTTTCCAATTGGAGCAATAAGATCAATTATTCTTGGAAGAATTTTTTCAGGCTTTCCATCCTCTTCAAGCTTTAGCCTTTCATCAGGGAACAAGGGCGTTAATTTATTAAAATCTACTCTTCTCGCAAGAAGTTCTGGATCTGCATCGTTAACAGTTGTAGGTTCAATCAGTGCTGGATACTTTTCTTTTTGTCTAGGAGCTCTAATTGGGCCTGAGACCATATCCCCTTTACGCATTCTAAACTTCTTAATAAGACCGGCTGAAACATAAACATCATCTTCACTTGGCTTATACCCGTTACAACGAAGAAATCCATATCCCTCTG
>OCZA010000325.1_pt1 | contig 17006 bp, 17 predicted proteins | sample 1539021 | NCBI WGS metagenome assembly OCZA01 (sample SAMEA2619376, study PRJEB22493) | marine metagenome | biome: marine biome (ENVO:00000447); feature: surface water layer (ENVO:00002042); material: "saline water (ENVO:00002010), including plankton (ENVO:xxxxxxxx)" | depth 5 m | reverse complement strand
TTTTTATTCGAAAATTATATTCAATGAATATTGGACAATCATTTATTTTTAATGGTGATAGGTTAATAGCAATGGAGGATATTTTTGGCACTAATGATATGATTACTAGGATAGGTAAAATTAGTTCTAAATTTAATAATTTGATTTTTGTAAAGTCCAAGAAATATGATCAAATAGATGAAATTGATTTTCCTGTAATAGGCTTGGAAACATTAAAATTATTAATTAAGTATAAATTTCGAGTTATTTGTTTATTTAAGAATGATATTTTGATCTCAGAAAAGGAAAAATTCTTAAAGCAAATTAAAACTAATAAAATCTCTTTATTAGTAATGTAATGAAGGTCTTATTTATTACTCTTGAACAATCTGGTAGACAAATTCTTAAATCGCTACTTGATGAAAAATTTTTTAATACCAATAAAAATCAAATATTTACCTTTGGAATGCTTGATAATTATAAAAACTTTAATGATATCACTAATATTAAAATTAATTCTATTATGGGATTTGTAAATATAATATTGAATTTAAAATATCTTTTTAAGTTAAGACGGAAGCTTAATGAAGTTGTTATAAATAACTCATTTACTCATATTTTTTTTATTGATTCATTTGATTTCTCAAAATTTTATATAAAAAAATTTAAATCAAATAAAATTAAATATTGTCAAATAGTAGGTCCTTCTGTTTTTATATGGAAATCAAAAAAAGCTAATTTTATAAATAATAATTTTGATAGAATTTTTTCAATATTTAAGGTTGAACAACCATACTATAAACCAAATCTCTATCGATATATAGGACATCCTTTAATGAATAAAACTCATTTTTCTAATAGTTATGATAAATCTTTGAAGAATATTGGTTTTTTTTTAGGTAGTAGACGTCAAGAGATAGATAATAATATATTAATTATAAAGGAGCTTCTATATAGTCTAAAAGACCAAAGAGACCTTATTTTCAATTTTTTTATTACAGATGAATTTGAATATTTTATAAAAGATACTTTAAAAGAAAATTCAAATCTAATTTTTCATATTAATGATGATACGTACTATCAAAAAATCTCTAAATTAGACTTTGCTTTTGCATGTTCAGGTACTGTGCATTTAGAATTATGTTTTTCAAACATTCCCCATATAATTTTTTATAAAGCAAATTATATAAATTATTTTATTTTTAAATTCTTTGTAAGATCTCATTTTTTATCATTAGTAAATATTTTTAATAAAAAAGAAATTATAAAAGAGTATATTCAAAGCGATTTTAATGTAAAAAATTTATTACTTTTTTTTAAAAATTTAAGATCTGATAAAAAAACTTTAGTTAATTACAGAAACAATATGTTAAGAGGTCTTGCAGACAGTAATTTTACTAGTTTTCGTCCAAATATGATTATTGATTATTTAGAAAAGTCTTCTTAAGCCATAATAAATTAAATATCGATTTTTTCTCTCTATCAGGAACTTTTTTGTAGGTTCTATTTTTATCACCTGTAAATAGTTGTCTTGGTCTTGTAATTTTAAATTCATTATCTTCAATCATTTCTTTCCATTGTGATAACCATCCTACTGTTCTTCCAACTGCAAAAATAGGTGTAAACATTGAGGTGGGTATACCTAGAGCTTTAAGGAGTATTCCTGAGTAGAAATCTACATTTGGATAGAGATTTTTTTCTTTAAAATAGGAGTCATTTAATGCTAATTCTTCAATTTCTTTTGCTATTTCAAGATCTTTAGACTTTATTTTCAAATCTTTAAATAAATCTTCGGTGCTCTTCTTAAGTACTTTTGCTCTAGGGTCATAACTCTTATATACTCTATGCCCAAAACCCATCAATCTAATTTTATTTTTTTTATTTTTAACTTCTTCTATGAAATCTTTTGGCTGTAATTCATTTGAAACTATCTCATCAAGCATATCTATAACGGCTTCATTAGCTCCACCATGAGACTTACCCCAAAGTGAGGAAATACCCGCTGATAAACATGCATATGGGTTTGCTAATGAAGACCCTGCGGTTCGCACAGTAGATGTCGATGCATTTTGTTCATGATCAGCATGAAGAATGAATATTTGATCCATTATTTTTGAAAAAAGTGGGTTTATTTCATATTCTTTTGTTGGTGTTGCAAAGCACATATGTAAAAAATTGTCTGCGTAATTAAGTTTGTTAACTGGATAAACAAAAGGTTGCCCTACAGAATATTTATATGCCATAGCAGCAATAGTTGGCATTTTTGCCAGTATTCTGTGTGAAGCTATCATCCTATGTTCAGGATCTTCAATATTTAAAGTGTCATGATAAAAAGATGATAGGGCACCTACAATTCCAATCATCATAGCCATAGGATGAGCATCTCTTCTAAAGCCTTTGTAAAATTGAATTATTTGTTCATTAAGTAAAGTATGATTTTTAATTATTTCTTCAAATTCATTTTTATCACTCTCTGAGGGCAGTTCACCATGCATAAGTAAGTAACAAACTTCTAAATGAGAGCTATTATTAGCAAGTTCCTCGATTGGGTAGCCCCTGTATTGGAGGACACCTTTCTCACCATCAATGTATGTAATTTTAGAATTACAAGCAGCGGTTGATGTAAAGCCTGGATCATACGTAAACAGACCTGTTTTTTTGTATAAAGATGAAATATTTATTACATCAGGTCCAATAGAGCCATTAAGACCATCAAATTCATATTCTTTTCCAGTTTTAGTATCAACTAATTTAAATCTTTTTTCATCAATCATTTATGTATAATAATAGTCTTTCTTTTATATTTTCAATACCAAAGAATATAAAAATTTTTTCAATTGGTATCTTAGATTCAAAATTTACTGTAATTTTTCTTATTATCTTGCCAATTTTCTTTAAAGGTAGGCCATTTTTTTCAAGTATTGATACAGTATTATCATTATCATGCAAATTATTAATAATTGTATGAATTTTTTTAATCAAATCTTTTTCATTCTTATCAATCTCAAGAACTGAATTTTTTTTAAAAAAATCATAAAGTTTGACTACCTCTAAATTAATTTCTGTATATTTATGACATCTCTCTAAGATATCTTTATATACGGGCTCTAACTTAAAACTAGAAACTTGATCTTTTACATCTTTCTCTAAGTATTTATTAAAATCTGAAAAAGATAACTCTTTTAAATAATATTGATTAATAAAGTTTAGCTTTTCAATATCAAATTTTGCAGGTGATAAAACTGTCTTAGATAAATTAAAATTTTTAACAGCTTCATCAATATTTAGGTATTCAATATCATTAAAATTATTACCTAATTTGATAATAAAATTAAATATGGATGCTGCTAAGTAACCATCATTTAAGTAATCCTCAACATTAGTTATATTATCTCTTTTAGATAATTTTTTTCCTTCAATATCATGTATAAGTGGAATGTGAGCATAATGTATTTCTTTGAAGTTCAGAGCATTAGATAACATTTTTTGCTTAACCGTATTAATGGTATGATCATTACCTCTAATTACATTTGTAACATTTTCAAAATCATCATCTATTAAATTTGATAATATAAATGTGGGAGTTTTATCAGATCTAGCTATCGAGAAATCTTCTATTGTATTTGAAGGTATTTTTACTTCTCCTAGAATTAAATCATCATATTTAAAAAAATCATTATCTTTTTTTACTCTAAACTTATAAGGTCCATCATCTGACTGATAAGCTAAATCAGTAGATATCAGTTTCTCTAAATACTCTTGATGAACACTTAAATTCTTTGATTGATAAAGTAGTTTGTCATATTGAAGATTAAATATATCAAAAATTTTTAAGATTTCGTCTTCATAAATTTGATTTGATCTCTCTTTATCAGTGTCCTCAATTCTTAACAAAAATTTTCCTTTGTTCTTTTTAGCATATAAAAAATTATAAATTGCGGTCCTTAAACTACCCATATGAAAATTTCCAGTAGGTGAGGGGGCAAACCTTGTTATTATCATTAATATTTTCTGACTAAATTAACCATTTTGCCTAATATTTTAACTCTATCTTTCTTATATCTGACTGAAGAAAAATTTTTATGATCGCCAAATATTTCAATTTCATCTTTGATTAGTTTTATCTTTTTAAGGGTTATCTCACTATCATCTATTTGAACAGCGTGTATATCATTTGAATTATAATTTGTAACTCTTTCTACTATAATTATATCATCTTCAAAAATACCATACGACTCCATTGAATTTCCATGTACCTTACAAGCAATACAGTTGGCTTTATCAGATTTTATAAAATTATTAACATCAATATACTCTATTTGATCATTTAGAACATCTATTGGCTTACCAGCAGAGATTTCATTATAGAATGGTATTACACTATTTAATTCAATAGATCTTGATTTTAATTTGTCTTTTTTGATATGACCTAATTCCTCTAGGTATTCTAAATATTGAAATATAGATGATTTTGATTTTAAACCCATATGCTCTTTCATCTCTTCATAGTTTGGAGATATCTTATTTTTTTCAATGTATTTTCTTAAAAATTCTAATAGCTTTTTTGCGTTTTTAGTCATTAACCTGATACAATCTTAATTTAGTAGTTCTATCATAATAAATTAGACAATTTGCCTTTAATATATTTTTTAAATTAGAACTCTCTTGATTATTAAATATTTTAATATTTTTATTATCTCTAAATCCAAATAAAAAAGATTTTCTTTTATAGTTTTTGAAATTAAATTTAATTTTCTTAATATCTATTATCTCATGGTTAAAAGTAGATTTGTTAAAGTTATAAATTTCTATTAATGATTTTATAATTATGTTGGTTAATACGAATGATGAGCAGGGGTTACCAGGGAAAAATAAATAAATCCTATTTTGTTTTATAAACAATTTAAATGGTCTCCCTGGTTTTAAGTCGAGACCATCTACAATTAAATTAAAATTATTAAAATCTATATCATCTTTACTTTTACCAGTCCCTCCAATAATTACTGTAATATCTGATTTTGAATTATTAATTTCTTTTTGTAGTAATTTTTGGTCATCTCTTAAATGAATATTCTTTTCAACTATTTGGTTATTTATTAATACAAAATTATTTAAATAAAAACCATTAGTGGGAAAAATAAAATGTTTTTTAGTAAATTCACTACCAGTAGATATTATTTTAAATTTTAAAGGCTTTAATATTTTAATTTTGGTTTCTTTCAGACTTTTTAAACTACTTAACTCTTTAAAAGATAAATATTTGTTTTGAAGGTTAATTTTCTCACCCTTCTTAAAGATATGGCCTTTTTTTCTAATAAATTTATTTTTTTTGTTAAAGTTAATTACAAAAGCATAATTCTTATTAATAAATATTTGTTCTTGAGGAATAATGTATTTGATATTATTTGGTATTAAAGAACCAGTTTTAACTATCAAACACTCATCTTTATTAACTTTAATATTATTAAAATTATTTAACTTTGATCTTCCAACTATTTTAAATTTTTTACTTATATTTGTTATAGCTATACCGTCCATTGATGATTGATTAAATGGGGGTATGTTATTTTGAATTTTTATATCTGATTGAATAAAATTATTATTTTTTAAATTCTTTGTATAAATAGTTAATAATTTTTTTTTTGGAAGATAATTTGAAATTAATTTTATTGTTTTAAAAATATCATCCAATATTATTTTTACCTCCCCTTTTTTTTACAATTTCTATTTTTTCAATAGTAATTTTTTTTTTATATGATTTTAGCATATCAAAAATTGTAATAGATGCACAAGAAACGCTATTTAATGCTTCTATTTCTAATCCTGTAGAATAATTTGATTTAACTATACTCTTTAACAAAATGTATTCATTTTCCTTCAAATCAAATGTTAAAGACACATAGTCTATTGGTATATTATGTGTTAATGGAATTTGATGGGATGTATTTTTAGCAGCATAAACTCCTGCTATTTTAGCTGTATGATATAAGTTATTTTGTAATTCTCTATCATTCTTAAGAAGAAGAAAAAGTTTTCTATCAATTTTTAATCTAGATTTAGCTTCTGCATATCTTTTGGTTTTATTTTTTTTTGAAATATCAACCATTTCAATATTTTTATTTTTTTTATTAAAGTGTGATAAACTCATTAGGCTTTATATAATTTATTTATATATTTAACTTTATCTTCATTATTTAAAATACTTCCACCAATTAAAAAAGATGATATTCCACTATTATTTTTTATTTTCTTAATATTCGATACCGTAACTCCACTCTCACTAATTATTATTTTATTATTCAATACTTTAGATAATTTAATTGATTTATTAATATCAATCTTTTGTTCTTTCAAATTTCTATTATTTATTCCAATTAATTTGGCGTCTATATCTCTAATCTTCTTAGCTTCTAATATACTTTCAATTTCTATCAATACATCCAAACCAATTTTGTTTGCTAGTTTGTATAACTTTCTAATTTCTGATTTTGATAAAATTTTTGCAATCAATAATATTGCATCAGCACCAAATTCTTTAGTTTCAAACACTTGTGCTTCATTAATTATAAAATCTTTTCTTATAATTGGTTTATTAGATATTTTTTTTGCAACATTTATATCATTTAAACTACCTCCAAAATTTTTGTCAGTTAAAATTGATATACAGCAGCATTTTGATTTATGATATTGTTCAATAACATCTTGTAGATATCTAACTTTATTAAAGCTTTTAACAGATGGACTGTATCTCTTAAATTCTGCAATTAGTGCATTTTTGTTTTTACTTAAATTACTTTCTATGGCATTCAAAAAAGAGTTTGAATTAGTAGACTTAAAATTATTTTTTTTATTTAACTTTTGACTTAAATATTTTAAGTGATTTTTTTTCTCTAAAACTATTTGATCTAAAATATTCATCACTTCTTAATTTTATTTAAATGATTTAAAGCTATGGAATTATCTAAAGAATTACTTAAAATTTCAAAGCAATTATCAAACTGATAATCTGGTTTAATGGTTTGCATTGCATAAATAGAGTTAATTATTGTAATATCTCTGTAACTATCTTTTTTTCCCTGAAACAATTCAATTAACCTATTTGCATTGTAAGATGGTAAACCACCTTTGATATCTTTAAAATTTAATTTTGAGGTAAGGTATTTTTTATAAACCATGTGTGAAATTTTTCTCTTTGTAATACTTTTTTCTTTTTTAAAATAAAAATTTGTTGGAGCAAATATACTTATCTCATCTAAACCATCCTCTGAGAAAAAAATAGTAAATTTTTTATTTTTAATTTTTGATAATATTTTTGACATAATTTCTGCAGAACCTTTATCTATTGTGCCTAATATTTGAAATTTTGCACCTAATGGATTTAATGTAGGACCCATATAATTAAATATTGTTTTTATTCCTATTTTTTTCCTAACTTCTCCAACTCTACTTAAGTTAGGATAAAAAAATGGTGCATTCAAATATACAAATTTATCATTTGAAATTCTTTTAATAATTTTTTTTGAATTCTTCTCATTTGGTATTTTTAATTCAGAGATAATATCTGAGGAACCACTTAATGAACTAGCAGCCCGATTTCCATGTTTTGCTATGGGTATTCCAACAGAAGATAATAAGATTGCAACTGTAGTAGATATATTAAGCGTTTTTAATCCGTCTCCACCTGTTCCACATGTATCTAAAGAATTAGGATATTGCTTAATTTTATTCGAATTTTTAAAGATGTAATTTCTTAATGATAAAAGTATATCACTATCATTAATTAATTTATTAAGTTGATGAATGATTATTGCCTGATGAGTTATATTATCTGTATGAAATAAATATTTAATTACATATTTTATATTTTTCTTAGTAACTGTATCACCTATGTTATATTTCATATACACTCCATAAAATTATCTACAATTTTAGAACCAATAACAGTTTCAATACTTTCTGGATGATACTGCACTCCAAATATTGAAAATAATTCATGTCTAAAACTCATTATTTTTTTATCATCATCAGAAATACTAGTTATTTTTAAATTTTTAGGAAAATTATCTCTATTTAGATATAAAGAGTGATATCTCGTTGCTTGAAAATTCATATTAATATTTTTATAAATTTTACATTCATTAATTTTTTTAATATTCGATACTTTCCCATGCATGGGTATTTTTAAAGTATCTATTTTAGCACCAAAATATACACCCAGTATCTGATGACCTAAACACACTCCTAATATTGGCATAAATGAGTAAATTTGGTGAACTAAATCTAGACATTCTCCTGCATTAAATGGATTACTGGGTCCAGGAGAAATCACAACACCCTTACTATTAATTATTTTGTCAAAATTCTTTAGTATTAAGTCATTCTTTATAACTAAAACATCATCATGCTTACTCAGACAGTGATAAAGATTATAAGTAAAGCTATCGTAATTATCTATTAATGTAATCATTATATTTGATGAGCCAATTTGTATGCTTCAAATAAAGCATTAGCTTTATTAATACACTCGCTGTGTTCGTTTTTAGCTATACTATCAAAAACTATACCTGCACCACTTTGAGCATATATCTTTTTATTTTTAATCATTGCTGTTCTTAGGTTGATACAACTGTCCATATCTCCATTAGCATCAATATAACAGACTGATCCAGAGTAAAATTCTCTATTTATAAGTTCATGTTTCTCTAATATTTCTAGTGCTCTTATTTTAGGTGCACCCGAAACTGTACCAGCAGGTAAACCGGCAAAAAGAACATCAATTGGTGTTAAATTATTTTTTAATTCCCCTGTTACATTGCTAACTATATGCATAACATGAGAGTAATACTCTATTATATTTTGTTCAGTTACTTTTACTGTATTATTTTTTGAAATTTGACCTACATCATTTCTACCTAAATCTACTAACATTAAATGCTCTGCTAACTCTTTTTTATCATTAAGTAATTCGTTTTTTAAATTATTATCTTCTATTTCATTTTTTCCTCTTCTTCTAGTTCCAGCAATAGGTCTTAAGGTAATTTCTTTATTTTTTACCTTGATCATAGTTTCAGGACTTGAACAAATAATCTGATAGTTTTTTAGGTTTAAGAAAACAAGATAAGGAGAGGGATTAATTGATCTTAAGGCTCTATAAAAATTGAAAGGATCTATTAAATATTCATTAGAAAATCTTTGAGATAGAACAGCCTGAAATATTTCACCCACCTTGATATCTGATTTGATTTCATCTACTCTTTTTAAAAAATCCTCTCTATTTACATGATTTTTAAACTTCTTTAATTTTTTAACATTTAATTTGTTAAATTTATGAAAGGGTGATTTGAGTAAACTCTCTAAAGTTTTTAAAGATTTAGTTGGAATTTTCTTATTATTTGAGACCTCAATTAAGTGAGTTTCGTTGAGAACATTATCAATTATTATTAAATTTGTTGGTTTAACAAAGTGCGCAAGTGGAATTCCAATTTCATTTTTACTAGGGTCATAACTTAATTTTGGAAGTGTAAATTTACATAAATCAAAACAAATATTACCAATAAAGACAGGGAGTGGTATATTTTGTTCATATAATGTTTTAATTTTTAAGTTTTTATAAATATTCTTTATAAAGATATCTGGTGATTTTATAATTTTCTTTCGATTATTAATTAACGCATAATTATGAAAAATTTCTATATTTTGATTTACATTGAAGAGAATAATTGAATATCTTCCTTTATTATCTCCTCCAATTACAGACTCTAAAATAGAGACGTCTTTAAATTTTTTAGCAAGCTTATTGTAAATCGTAATTGTATTTTCAGTATCTAAGAAAACCTTTTTACCGTGTACGTACATATTAAAGCTGAATAAGTTGTTCGTTATCTACTTCTATGTCTATGTTATTTTTTATTTGTTTTATGATATTTGAGTAAATTAAATTGACAATATTTTGTTTAATATTTAAAGAGTCTATAGATCCTATTGAATTTATATCTAAATATATAACCTCATTTGGTAATACCACTTTTAATTTTTCATCATTTTTAATAATGACAATTCTCTCCAAGTCCTCTGCTTCAATAAAATTATTCTTAATAGTGAGTGAGTCAGTAAAATAATTTACTTTTACGGTACCAGTTTTATTTAATAATTCATCTCCATGAGAGGTATCTATATTTTTTTTATAATTACTAAATGAAATTAAAAATTTTTCTTTAATATCAATAGGTAAATCTTCTTTAAATAATTTTTTTACATTAAATTGAAATAAAAAATTATCTTTTTTTATTTCCCCAGATGATTGATTGAAGTTAATAAAATTATATTGATCTGGTATATTTTCTAAGAAATTAAAAGAATTAGAGAAAAAAATTTGATTTGTACTATAACTATCAATATTTTTTATTTCATCTGTCATTTCAAAATTTTCAATCTCTAATTCTGTTAATGTGTTCATTATATCTTCATAAGCATCTTTTAAATTCACTTGATATTCATCTTTGAATGATAAAAGTTTTACATAAAAGAATTTTTCACCAATCTTAATACTTTCACTTTCATCCCCAACATTAAGTTTTTTTAAATTATCAAGCACTTGAGGTAAAATTAATTTCTCATTAACGTCTTCAAATAATTTAAATTGAGAATTATTACTATTTTTGAGTTCTACAAAACTTTCATTCCTATCATTTTCTAAAATTATTTGTTCATATGTATAATTTTTAGGCTCAATAAAAGTAGTAATATTTTCATTATAATAATTCTCTATAATTGCATCGGTTATAATTTCTTCTAGTATATAATTTCTCAGACTTATCTCGTTTATTGTGATTTCATATAATTCATTATCAGTGTAAAACTCTTCTTCTAGCTGATAATTAATCAGACTATTATCTTTTTTAATTTCGTAAATGTTCAACTCTTTTTCTATGAGAAGTTCTGGATTAATTTCATTACTTACTAAGCTCTGTGCATCAAGACTATTATTAAATAAATCTATATAGATGTTTCCTTCAATTTCTTTTAGGTAATTTTGAAGGGATGCCTCGTCTAAATTTCTGAACATTTCATCATTATTTAGTGATTTTTTTAAAACTACTTTTTTTGAATTATCACTAATACTAATTTTTTCGTCTAAGTAATTAATAAATACTAATTCATTTACATATTGATTTGTGAATTGAACTTTTGAGAATAACTCCTCTTGTTCTGACAGGTTAGAGAGGCTATTTTCAGATTTATAGTTCTCATATGCTCTAGAAAATTCAATAGATGATATCTTTTGATTTCCTACTTTAAGTACATATGTCTTACCAACATAAGATCCAAATCCAATAAACAAGAAACTTATTCCAAGTGCAGCACTAAATATAATGACAATTAATTTTTTAGTTTTCATTTATCTCAGTATTTTGATATCAGTTAACCCTATGAAATATATAATATTTAATTGGAAATCATATTTAAATATAGCCGAAAGTATGAACTTATCTAAAATCGTATCAAAGCTTCCATCTACAAAAAAGTACAAACTTATTTGTAGTCCAAATAACTTTTATAATCTCTCTCTTAAATCTAGATATCCAAAAAATATATATGCTGCACAAAATATAGATTTGCATGGTAAAGGCGCTAGTACTGGCTCTATAGATATTGAAGACTTAGTAAATAACAAGATTAAGTATTGTATTCTTGGACATTCTGAAGTCAGATCTAATTTTGGTGAAACGGATTTGATTGTACAAAAAAAAACAGATCTTTGTTTAATTAATAAAATAAAGCCCATAGTATGTATTGGAGAACCGTTAAAGATTTATAAATCAAAAAAAACCAAAGTTTTTTTAAAAAAACAAATCAATAAAATATTTAAAAAATCAAATAATTATGAAGAAGTCGTCTTAGCTTATGAGCCTTTATGGTCAATTGGTACTGGATTAACACCCAAATTATCAGAAATTGATGATATTTTGGGTTTTTTATCAAAAATATTGGAAAATTATTCTTTTAAAAAAATAAATATTTTATATGGTGGTTCGGTAAATTTATCAAATATTAAAGATATTTTAAGTTTACAAAATTTAAACGGAGTTTTAGTAGGCTCGGCTTCTACAAAATCTTCATTTATTAAACACTTTAAATGACATTATGATAAACCTATTTCTAATTATAAGTGCAATTATTGGAGTAGTTCTAATTCTAATAATATTATTCCAAAAAACTGAAGGTGGAAGTTTAGGTTTGGGTACTCAAACTTCTCTTACTGGTGGTATGACAACAAACAAATCTTCATTTTCAGGTATGACAAAAATTACTTATGTTTTAGGTTTTGGTTTTTTATTTTGGTGTTTGTTTATGGGTGCAATTATCACAAAACAATATTCTTCTTCAACTGATTTAGAGACCATACAGGAAGAAATTATTTTAGATGAGTCTATAGAGGAAATGATTCCAGAAGTGCCTAATCAGTGAAATTAATTTTCGTTACCGGAGGTGTTGTATCATCGCTTGGTAAGGGAATAGTCACTGCATCATTAGCCTCTCTTCTTAGAGCTCGAGGAATCAAACTTAAAATTCGAAAATTAGATCCGTATCTAAACGTTGACCCAGGAACAATGAGTCCATATCAACATGGTGAGGTTTATGTAACAGATGATGGTTATGAGACTGATTTAGATCTAGGCCATTATGAGAGATTTACTGACATAAAATGTTCAAAAAATGACTCAATATCCTCAGGTAAAATTTACTCAACTATTTTATCTAAAGAAAGAAAGGGTGAATATTTAGGTTCAACAGTTCAAGTTATACCTCATGTCACAGAAGAAATTAAAAATTCAATAAAAAAATCAACTAATAAAGATGACGTAATTATCTGTGAAATAGGAGGTACTGTTGGAGATATTGAAAGCCTACCTTTTTTAGAAGCTATTAGACAATTTAAAAATGAAAGACAACTCGACACTCTTCTTATACATTTAACTTTACTTCCTTATATAGAGACATCAGGTGAAATTAAAACGAAACCTACTCAACATTCAGTAAAAGAACTTTTAAATGCAGGTATCCAGCCTGATATAATAGTTTGTAGAAGTAATAAAAAAATTAAGAATGAAGAAATTCAAAAAATTAGTTTATTTTGTAACGTACCTACAAATGCGGTGATACCTTCTTATGATGTAGGAAGTATTTATCAAGTTCCATCACTATTATCTAAATCTAAATTAGATGACCTAGTCATCAAAAGTTTAAATATAAAATCTACAAAGAAAAAAGACCTCTCAAAATGGACAAATTTCGAAGTGTTAGAGTCCAGGGCAAAAGAAGAATTAAATATTTTTATTATTGGAAAATATGTCCATTTAAAAGATAGTTATAAATCCCTCTATGAAGCTATCTATCACGCTGGTGTTCATAATAAAGCAAATGTTAAAATAAAATGGATTGACTCTGAAACTATAAATAAAAAAAATGTTGGAGAGTTACTGAGTAAGGCTGCAGGTATTTTGATACCAGGAGGTTTTGGAAATAGAGGTATAAGTGGAAAAATAGAAGCTATAAGGCATGCTAGAGAAAATCAAATTCCTTTCTTGGGTATTTGTTTAGGTATGCAATTATCTATTATTGAATTCACCAAAAATGTATTAAAAATGAAAAATTCTGGAAGTTCTGAATTTGGTAAACACACAAATAATGTCATATCCTTAATGACTGAATGGAGTAAAAAAAATCAAAAGGTTAAAAGGACCAAAGAGAATGATTTAGGAGCTACAATGAGATTGGGCTCATATCCTTGCTATATAAAAGAGAAATCTTTAGCTTCAAAAGTTTATAAAAAAAAATTAATTCACGAAAGACATAGACATAGGTATGAAGTAAACCCTAAATATAGATCATCTATTGAAAAAAAAGGTTTGGTTTTTTCAGGTTTTTCTAAAGATAAAAAATTATTGGAAATTATCGAAAATAAAAATCATAAATGGTTTTTAGGTGTTCAGTTTCATCCAGAACTAAAATCAAAGCCATTTAAGCCTCATCCTATTTTCTTCTCATTTATCAAAAATAGTTTAATTAATAAAAATGCCTAGATCAGTTTTTTTATCTAAACAGTTAATCAAAAATGATACTGATAGACTCACATTAATATCTGGTCCATGCCTATTAGAAAATGAAAAGTTAGTCAGACAAGTTGCAAAGTCTTTAATTAAATATGCAAAAAAAGAAAAGTTTAATTTAATTTTTAAATGTAGCTTTGATAAAGCTAATAGAAGTTCAGATCTAACAATTAGAAATAAAATTTCTTTTGATAAATCATTAGATATTTTAAAAAATCTTAAAAATGATTTACAAATTTCTATTACATCAGACGTACACGAGACCTCCCAAGTAGATAAGTTAGCCGAACTTTTAGATGTTATACAGATTCCAGCGTTTTTGTGTAGACAAACGGACTTGATAAAATCTGCTGCACAAACAAAAAAGATTGTAAATGTTAAAAAGGGACAATTCTTATCTCACAAAGAAGTTTCAAATATCATTAAAAAAATTGAAAATGAAAATAATAAAAAAATTCTTATTACTGAAAGAGGAAATTCATTTGGTTACAATTACTTAATTAATGATTTTAAAGGTATTCATTTTATGAAAGAATTTGGATATCCAATTATTTTTGACTCAACTCATAGCGTTCAACTTCCAGGTGGATTGGGAAAAAAAAGTGGAGGTGCTAGAGAGTATGTAGTTCCTTTATCTAAAGCTGCTTCTTCATTGAGAATAGCAGGTTTCTTTATTGAAACACACCCAAACCCAGAAAAAGCATTAAGTGATGGCCCTAATATGATTTATTTACATAAAATGCCAAAACTTTTAAATACTATTAATAAAATAAACAAGGCGGCAAAATAAATGAAACTTAAAAACATAACTGCAAGAGAAATTTTTGATAGTAGGGGAAACCCAACTGTTGAATGTGAATTAATTTTTGAAAATATTCCATTTCCTTTTCGAGGAATGGTTCCATCAGGTGCTTCAACTGGTAAATTTGAGGCATTAGAGCTAAGAGATTTAGACTCTAATAGAATGAGTGGTAAAGGTGTACTTAAAGCTGTATCTAATGTTAATGAACTGATTAAACCAATAATTTTAGAAAAGTCTTTCAATGGTTTTAAAGATTTTGATAAATTTTTGATAGATTTAGACGGGACAGAAAATAAATCTAAATTTGGCGCGAATGCTATTTTGTCTTTAAGCCTTGCTTACTATAAGGCATGGTCTTACTCAAATTTTGGAGCTATATTCCTATCTCAAGGTACTGAAAATTTAATTATCCCTGTACCAATGCTTAACGTAATTAATGGTGGTCAACATGCAGACAATGAAGTTGATTTTCAAGAATTTATGATTTTACCAATAGGATTTAACTCATTAACCGAAGCTTTATCTTCTACACACTCTGTAATAACAAATATTAAGAAAGAATTAAAATCTCGATCTCTTAATACTAATCTTGGTGATGAAGGAGGATTTGCTCCTAATTTAAAATCTCATCTAGATGTATTAGACCTAATATGTGACTCAATTTCAAAAGCAGGTTATAAACTAAATGATCACTTTAAAATTTCACTAGATGCAGCCTCTAGTGAATTTTATTCAAATGGAAAATATAACTTTGAGGGTAACTCTTATTCAACTGAAGAAATGATCAGTGTTTATGAAAATATATGTGATAAATATCCTATATTTTCAATTGAAGACGCACTTAATGAAGAAGACTATGAGGGTTGGGTGAAAATAACAAGTAAACTTGGTTCTAAAATACGTTTAGTTGGTGATGACCTTTTTGTAACAAATATACAAAAATTAAAAACAGGTATTGATGAGAAACAAGCTAATAGTATTTTAATAAAATTAAATCAAATTGGTACAGTAACAGAAACTCTAGAAGCTATTAAATTAGCAACAGAAAATAATTTTGCTTCTATAATGTCTCATAGATCAGGAGAAACAGAGGATTCTTTTATATCAGATTTAGCAGTTGCATCACGTTGTCCTTTAATAAAAACAGGCTCATTGGCCAGATCGGATAGAGTTGCAAAATATAATCAGTTACTTAGAATATCAGAAAATGATAAAATTCAAGGGTATGCTGGTGAATTAAGTGAAGTTTTTAAAAGCTAGTAGTCTAATTAATTTCTTTTTTGTTTTTGTATTGATTTACCTTATATATCATACAGTTTATGGAAAATTTAATATTGGAAACTACTTAATTTATCAATTTGAAGAAAAAATGTACAAAAAATTGCAATCTAATCTCGATCAAAAAATGTTAGATATTAATATAGATTTACACTCTTTCTATTCTAATAAAGATGATTACATTGATGAAATTACTAAACAAAATAATCCAAATATTCAAGATGGTGAGACTATCTTAAAACTAGATTAAAACATGAATAAAAAAATTAATAATTCCTTCTCTGATGACCAGCTATTAAAATTTTATGAAAAGATGTTTTTAATACGGAAATTTGAGGAAAAGGCAGCTCAGTTATATGGTGCTGGAAAAATTGGAGGTTTTTGTCATTTGTATATTGGTCAAGAGGCAGTTGTAATAGGTATTCTTTCCTCTATTAATTCTGAGGACACTGTTATCACTGCTTACAGAGATCATGGACATATATTAGCTCGTGGAGTAGATCCTAAATCAGTTATGTCAGAATTAACTGGTAGAAGTGATGGAATTTCAAAAGGTAAGGGGGGCTCTATGCACATGTTTTCTAAAGCTAATAGGTTTTATGGTGGACATGGTATTGTTGGCGCTCAAGTACCATTGGGTGTTGGTATTGGTTTTGCCCACAAATATAGAAATGAAAAAAAAATTTCTAGAGTCTATCTTGGTGATGGAGCAATGAGTAATGGCCAAGTATTCGAAGCTTTTAACTTAGCATCACTTTGGGAACTACCCGTCTTGTTTATTATTGAAAATAATAAATATGGAATGGGAACATCTATAGGTAGATCAGCAGCAGGAA
>OCZA010000324.1_pt1 | contig 17035 bp, 16 predicted proteins | sample 1539021 | NCBI WGS metagenome assembly OCZA01 (sample SAMEA2619376, study PRJEB22493) | marine metagenome | biome: marine biome (ENVO:00000447); feature: surface water layer (ENVO:00002042); material: "saline water (ENVO:00002010), including plankton (ENVO:xxxxxxxx)" | depth 5 m | reverse complement strand
TCATTTCGAATTCCTGACATAATGCAGCGGTCTGGTTGCTCACTAGTTGAAATAGGTGCCACGAACAGGACACATTTGAAGGACTACTCTCAAGCGATCAATTCCCGAACTTCTTTATTAATGAAGGTACACACAAGTAACTTTAAAATAGAAGGTTTTACGGCAGAGGTTAAAGAGAAAGAGTTAGCGCAATTAGCTAAACAAGAGGGAATTCCTTTTGTGTGTGATGTAGGCAGTGGAAATATAATTGATTTGTCTCAGTATGGACTTCCCAAGGAGTCAATGGTTGGTGATGCCATTCAAAACGGTGCAGATGTAGTCACTTTTAGTGGAGATAAACTCCTTGGCGGGCCACAAAGTGGAATTATCGCAGGTAGGAAAGATCTGATTGATCGAATTCGCTGCAACCCATTAAAAAGGGCACTAAGGCCTGACAAAATAACGTTAGCTGCTTTGAGTGAGGTGCTTAAATTATATCGATCTCCAGAAAAATTAGTTGACGCATTACCTACTTTGAGATTCTTGGTAAGAAATGTTGATGAGATTATGCAGCAGGCAGACTCCATTAAAATTATTATTGAAAAGTTATTGCCACCAATTTACTCGGTTAAAACAGAGTCTTGCTTGAGCCAAATAGGCAGTGGCGCTTTGCCAATTCAAAATATTCCAAGCTTTGGTATTGCCATCACTGCAAAAAAAGACTCCGACTTGCGTGCTTTATTGAAAGCTCTTCGATTGTTGCCAAGACCAGTAATTGGCCGATTAAATGACAAGAAATTATTATTGGATTTAAGATGCCTCGATTGCGAGGACCAATTTATTTATCAAATCAAGAAAATACGAGATCTGCTGGAGTGATTGTAGCTACCGCAGGTCATGTTGATCATGGAAAGACCTCTCTCATAAAACAGCTGACCGGTGTAGACACAGATACCTTGAAGGAAGAAAAACAGCGCGGTCTTTCGATCAATCTTGGTTATGCTTACCTCGCTAACGATAACAAAAGTATCGGCTTTATTGATGTGCCTGGCCACCGCCGTTTTATTAACACTATGATATCTGGTGTTAGCAGCATTAATTTAGCACTGGTAGCAGTTGCAGCTAATGAAGGTTTAAAACCTCAGACTATCGAGCACTTAGAAATTCTGCGCTTACTTGATATCAAACGTTACTTGATAGTACTGACCCACATAGATAAAACCGATACCACTCAGCGCAAATTAGTAGCAAAACAAGTGCAAAAAGCCATTGGCTTGGGAACGCCAGTTTTTGAAGTGGACAACATGAAGGGCACTGGGATTGATAGGTTAAGGGATTATCTTTTAACTGTTGCTGAAGAATATTCTCCCAACTCTAAAAATGGATACTTTAGATTATCTATTGACCGGACTTTCCTATTGAAAGGCGTAGGCTTAACAGTGACTGGAACCGTGATGTCTGGGAGAGTGTCTGAAGGCGAAAATTTAGTTTTATTGCCACATAAGAAAAATGTGAGGGTACGAGAAATATATTCTCAAAATGAAAAATCTCGAGCAAGTCAGATTGGAGAACGTTGCGCATTACAAATCTCAGGTATAGAGAAGAAAGACATATCAAGAGGAGATTGGCTTCATGGTCGCTTTGATATTCTCAATTCAAATCGAATTAATGTTAGGCTTGAGATATCCAGTTATTTGAATTTCACAGTGAAACATTTATGTCCTGTGAAACTTTATATCGGAGCCAAACTAATAAGTGCCAAGCTTTATTTGTTGGCGCGAAAAACAGATGGATTTTCTCTTGCTGCAGGATCTCGAGTATATGCCCAAATTATTATCGAAGGAGAAGTTAGTTGCTGTAAAGGAGACAAATTCGTTCTTCGTGATGATAGTGAACTAGTTACTTTGGGAGGTGGATCTGTTTTAGAACCATGGGCTGAATATGACCCTGTTTTTGCTGAAAATAAAAGAAGCTACTTGGAGGCGTTAGAATTACCGACGCCGTTACAAACTTTAATAAGACTCGCAATTGAAGGTAAATGTTTAGTCAACCTTACGCATTTCGAGTTGTTGCAAAATCTTAATAAAAATGATTTGGAAACGATTCTCAAAGACGAGAAATTAAAGAAAAAAATCAGACTTTTCTCGAATGCTAATCATACTTATTTGGTTTCACGAGAAAACTGGGATCAATGCAGGCATAACATAATAAATTGCATAAAAGACTACCACAGGAGTCATCCAGATTTGCCAGGTGCGGATATGGATCGATTGCTTGTTGATCTTAATAAGGTTCCTGACAAAGTGTTGATAACAACTATTGTTAATGAATTAAAAGATGAAAAAGTATTGATTCAAACCAATGGTTACATAGGTATTCCAGGTTTTGTTCCAATCCTATTAGAGACAGAGTCGGCTGCGTGGCAAATCGTTGAGCAAGCAATGAGAGCGTACCACCAGCAGATACCCACATTTTCCAATATTCAGGAGGATTTGTCTCTTGAAAAGATGGCAGTTGACCTAGTTTTAAAAAAAGCACTCAAAGAAGGGAGAGTTTACAAGCTTGGAGGCAATAGAGTCGTTTTGCCCGACTTACTGGTTCAATTTGCTGACAAAATCAAACAACTTGTGGCAAGAAAACCTCGTTTTCTTGTTTCTGAAGTTAAGAGCGTATTGGGGTTAGGCCGCAATTCTTGTATTGATCTTATGGAGTACTTTGATCAGATAGGTTTTACCCGAAGGATTGGATCTGAAAGAGTGATTAACGATTCAGAAGTAGTAAACAGATACCGTAAAATAAAATAATGAATGGAAGAGAGACACCTCCGGTGGGGTGCCTGGTCTTCAAAACCAGTGAGGTGCTATTTTAGTGCCTGGTGGGTTCGACTCCTACCTCTTCCGCCATTAGTTAAAGAGCAATAGTAAAAACTGAGGATAAATATATGGATACGAATTTGTTGAACAAAGAATTACTGACAGTAATCGAGTCATTCCCAGACCAAGATCTCTGGACAGATTTAAAGAGAACGAGGTCTCGTGCTTCCGAGATGAGAGAGAAGATTATGGGTAAGTTACCTGAGATAAAAGGTGTTAATTCTTTCGACCAATTGATATCTCGTGAAACTGAGACAGATGTTCTGGTGCGAGTCTATAGTCCTGAAAGTCAGACTGAGGTTTTACCAGCACTTCTTTGGATTCACGGAGGTGGTTATTGTTTTGGTAGCATGGAAAGTGATGATTATGTTGTTCGTGAAATGGTCAAATCTGTAGGGTGTGTGATTGTGTCAGTAGACTATAGACTCGCTCCTGAATATCCATTTCCTGCAGGATTAGACGATTGTATGGTGGCATTAAAGTGGCTCGTATCGAATACGGATAGGCTTTCAGTGGATCCTGACCGATTGTCTATTGGTGGTATAAGTGCGGGCGGTGGATTGGCTGCAGGTTTAGCCTTGCTAGTTAGAGATTCGACCGAAATTAATCTAGTTTTCCAATATCTACTCTGTCCAATGATTGATGATCGATGCGTTACGTCCTCTAGCTCGATGATTCTCGATAAAAGAATATGGAATCGTCACTCGAATTTAATGGGTTGGAAGTGTTATCTCGGGGAAAATCAAATATCTGAAGATGTGTCTCAATACGCGGCGGCGAGTCGAGCAAAAAATCTGAGTGGCCTTCCATCAACCTATATCGCGGTAGGGTCGGTTGATGCCTTTGTTGATGAAGATTGTGAGTACGCGAGGAGATTGCAAGATAGTGGTGTTAAGGTTCAGCTAGAAATTTTTGATGGTGGATTCCATGGATTTGAGTATCTAGGACGAAAAACCAAAATAGCTAAAATAGCGCGAGACACTCACTATAAAGCGTTAACTGAAGCCTTGTTTAACTAATTGATTAAATTAATTATTAGGGTTTAACATCTTTTTTAAAAGATAGAATGAGAACACTTAATTTAGACTATTGACTGTCAGACAATTTTCACCGATATAATGGTTGTATGAAATTATCACGAATTTTAACTTTTCTTTTCTTCCTTGCATTTTTTTTAAAGGCTTATGCAAAAGAAGTTTTTATTGAACCGGGTCCAAATGCTCAGGAAAAACTCCAGGAGGCGATGATTCTAATGGAAACGGGAGATACGCTTGTAATTAAGTCAGGAGTATATGTGCTTGAAGATAGTCTCTCTCTCGACGTTGACAAAGTTATAGTGAGAGGAGAGGGAATGGATAAAACTATTCTTGACTTCCATGACCAAAAATCTGGCGCACAGGGTCTCTTAGTAACTTCCGATGCGGTTACTTTAAAAGATTTTGCAATCTTAAATGCTAAAGGTGATGCATTGAAGGTAATTGGTGCAAAAGGAATCAGCATGATTGGACTAAAAACTGAGTGGACGGGAGGGCCAAAGAGTACAAATGGAGCCTATGGCTTCTATCCTGTCGAATCAGAAAATGTGCTAATCGATAAATGTGTTGCTATAGGCGCATCAGATGCTGGAATATATGTTGGCCAGTCAAAAAATATAATCGTCCGAAACAGCATTGCTCAATATAATGTCGCAGGAATAGAAATCGAAAATTCTTACTATGCAGATGTCTATGGGAACTTAGCTTCCCATAACACGGCGGGGATTCTTATCTTTGATCTTCCTGATCTACCTCAGCAAGGAGGACATCATGTCAGGGTTTTTGATAATGAATCTATAGATAATGATACCGACAATTTTGCTCCTGAGGGCAACATCGTTGGAGAGGTACCAAGAGGGAGTGGCATCATAGTCATGGCAAATTCAGATGTTGAGATTTTCGGTAATGTTATAAGTGGAAATGGAACAGTAAACCTGTCAATTGTCTCTTATGGTGATGATACGGAAGATTCAAATTATTATCCTCACCCAAAGCGAATACAAGTTCACGGCAATAGTTTTGGCCCTAGCGGATTTAATCCTGATTTAGGCACTGGTGATTTAGCTAAGGTGTTGTTTGAAGTCAGTGATGGTGAAATGACAGATATTTTTTGGGATGGTGTTGTTCCCTTTTCCCAAATGTTTTTTGGTCAGCCAGAGAATGAGCGGTTAGTGGTGAACGAAGACAACGGTACAGATTTTCTGGCAATCAAGCCCATTAAATATTTGTTAGGATTTTCGGCTCCAATTAACAAAGATCTCCACCAGTTCAAAGGAATCATTAATCCTTTACCGCCCGTCCAGATTGAACCATTTTGAATGAGATGAAGATTTTATTTTTATTTGTCTTTCTTGTTATAAGCACTAATGTATATGCTGTTAATGAAGAATCAATATTAGCAGATTCATTTCCTGACAAACTGTCCGATTTTGGTTTCTTTTTAGATAATAATGCTCAAACACCACATGAAAAAGTGCTACCTTATGAGTTAATTTCCTCTTTATTTTCTGATTACTCTTATAAACAAAGATGGCTTTATGTTCCGCAAAATAAGTTTGCTCGATATGTTGAGGATCAAGTTTTTGAGTTTCCTGTTGGTTCTGCACTAATAAAGACATTTTATTATCCAATAGATGAGCGAGATCAGAGTCAGGGTAAACAGCTGCTTGAAACCCGTGTTTTATTGAACAAGTCCAGCGGATGGAAGGCGGTGTCTTACGTATGGAATGCGGAACAAAATGAAGCGGTTAAAAAAATTGCTGGCAAATCTATTAATGTTAACTGGATAGATTTTGAGGGTGAATTAAAAGAGGTACGTTACAGAGTACCGAATGTTAATCAGTGCAAAGAATGTCATGCTTTAGCTGATGAGATTATTCCGATTGGCCCTAAGGCTCGAAATATCAATAAAGATATTGATTTTACAGAAGGGAGATATAATCAATTAGCTTATTGGATGCAAAAAGAGATAATCTCAGAGGTGCCAAACAATTTAATCTCACCAGTTGACTGGTCTGACAACTCAAAACACATAGATGACAGGGCGAGATCTTACTTAGATATCAATTGTGGACATTGCCACTCTCCATTAGGGAATGCGAATTCAACTGGTCTGTATCTACATTTAAATGAGACTCGAAACACACAGTTGGGAATGTACAAAAAACCAGTTGCTACTGGAAGAGGCAGTGGCGGTCTAAAATATTCTATAGTCCCAGGTAGTGCAGATAAGTCGATTTTAGTTCATCGGATGGAATCAATGGATCCTGGAGTTATGATGCCCGAATCAGGAAGATCATTGACTCACAAAGAGGCTGTTCAAATGGTTAGAGATTGGATCGACGATATGGCAAACAGCAGGCGCTACTGACATGATGAACAATAAGATTCCACCACCTATAGTCACCTTAATTTGTGCCCTTATAATTTATTTTTCCTCATTATTCTTTCCTAGTTATACTTTTCCACTATTCAATGCTCTGAGTATCTTGATCTTAGGGTCGGGCCTTTTATTAATATTTTTGGCCGTAAAGTCGTTTAAGAAAGCGCAAACAACGATAAATCCATTACAACCTGATTTAGCTTCGTTTTTGGTGACAGAAGGCGTTTTTAAATACTCAAGAAATCCTATGTATCTCGGAATGTTATTCATTTTAATTTTTATATCGCTCAGATTTAACTTAATAGGTGGAAGTTTGGTAGCCCTTGGCTTTGTAATTTACATCACAAAATATCAGATTGTCCCAGAAGAGATTGCCATGGTGAAATTGTTTAACGATAAATTTATTGCTTATAAAAGCCGAGTTAGAAGATGGCTTTGAAAACTAAGACCTATTCTCATCATGATTGAAGTCATTGATCATTTGATCATTGCAGTTAAAAATCTTGAGATTGCAGAAAATAATTTCATAAAACTACTTGGATTTAACCCTGTCTGGCAAGGTTCACATGAGGACCTCGGCACTTCAAATTCTATTTTTTTATTACGCAATACATACCTTGAATTATTGACTGCTAACGGAGAGGGAGCTGGAGCTGAATTAGTTAAAAATTTCTTAAAAAAACATGGCGAAGGATTGATGGGGATCGCCTATGGCGCAAAAGATCTATATTCGACTAGCGCTAATCTCTCTAGCAAAGGGTTTTCTCTGCCAAGCATTACAAAAGGAGTAGGCCACTGCAATGAAACTGGATCTCAAAGAAAATGGATTACTCAATTATTACCTTTTGAGCTAACTCGAGGTATTTTCACATTTCTTATAGAGCATAAGGAAGGTGTCCTACCTCAATCTAAAGAGTGTTCGCCTTCAGTAGTAAATAGATTAGATCATGTTGTTATCAAGACAAGTGATGTAGATGCTGTTATCAAGGTCTATCGGGATGCCTTTGGAATAAGGTTGGCGCTCGATAAGTTCGTCGAACATTGGAAGAGAAGGATGCTGTTTTTTCGGTTAAATAAAACAACTATTGAAGTTATTGAATCAAGTGATCAAGAAAAATCAATGGATTATTTGTGGGGTATCGCATTGGAGGTTGAGTCTTTGTCTGATGCACATGATAGACTTTCCGGAATTGGTGTAGAGTTGAGCAGCATGAAACCTGGCTTGAAAGAAAACACTATTGTATGTACCGTAAAGTCTCATAATCACAATATCCCTATGTTATTAATCGAATATTTAAACGCATAACCTGCCTCAGGATTTAGACATTATGACGCGTGTAAGCAAACAACAAATTCCTGAATGTTTTTGGGCGAATAGACCTAAATTTATTCAATGGTTAGGTAAAGCGATCTTAACTGTATTTGATTGGAGGGTATGTGGCTCGATCAGTGAGGAATACAATAATAAACGTTTGGTTGCGATAGTTGCGCCACACACCTCAAATTGGGACGGAATCTTCGGTGTTGCCGCAGTAGCAGGACTCGATGCGCGAATTACGTTTATCGGCAAGCATACAGTTTTTAGATTTGGGTTAGGAAAATTTTTAAGTTACATGGGCGGTATACCGGTCGACCGATCAAAACCAGGGGGGATCATTAAAAATGCAATTGATCAGATAAGAGGCATTGATGGAGCCATAATTGCCCTATCACCCGAGGGGACTCGATCAAAAGTGAAAGAGTGGAAGACAGGATTCTTGCGATTAGCTGCGGATTTAAACGCTGATATTATTCCGATGTCTTTAGATTTTAAAAAGAGAGAGATTCTATTCGGTAAGGTTTTTGTGCCTACAGGGAATAGTGAGAAAGACATTCAAGCTCTCAAGGATTACTACAGTGCTTTTACTGCAAAGAGACCAGAAAATTATTAAACATTAATATTATTTAGCATTTATATGCACTGAAAATCTAACGAGTTTGAGAGCGGTATATGAAAGAAGCGACAGAATTCGAGCAGAAAGTTTGGAATGCATTAAAGGCTATTCCGTATGGTGAAACTCGGTCTTACAAGCAAATCGCAATTTCAATAGGATATCCATCCGCCTCTAGAGCAGTAGCAAATGCCTGTGGTAAAAATCCTTTGCCCATTGAAGTTCCCTGCCACAGGGCGATCAGATCGGACGGAACTATAGGTGGTTACAGCGGAGTGGGTGGTATAAAAACAAAAAAGCTACTGTTACAAAAAGAAGGGAATAAATTTTTTGAAGGAGCAAAGGCTAATTAATATTAAGAGCTTAGTTGAGAGAAATTACATATTAATTCTTTTAGTTACACTGGGTATCTTTTTAAGATTTTTTAATCTTGGAGTTATACCCGGCCCAGCCTTTGATGAGGTTTATTATCCAGTATTTGCGCTTGATTTTTTATCGGGTAAGGATTATTTTTCTGTACATCCCCCAGTTGGAGTTTATCTAACTTCAATCAGCATTTATCTTTATTCAGTATTACCTTGGACTGATTCGCTTATATCAACAGGGTTTGAAATAGAAAATTTGAGTTCAATCAGCTATCGTTGGCTTCCAGCGGTGGTTGGCTCCTCTCTTACATATATCGCTTATTTGGTGTGTTTGCAGATCCATTCGAATAAGAATTTTGCCCTTTTGGTAGCATTTTATTTTTGCGTCGATGGTTCCATGCTTGTGGATTCACGATTTGGGCTAATAAATATTTACCTAGTATTTTTTGGTTTTTTAGGTCTGCTATTTTTTCTGCGAATGATTAAAACTACTGGCAACTCATGGCATCTGTTGCTCTCCTCATTATGTTTAGGTTTAGCAATAGCAGTCAAATGGAATGGTTTGGGATTTTTGGCAGTGGCTGTTTGCTTTATGTTGTTTCTGAGCTTTACTAGATTAAGAGGTTATAAATTTACAACTGAAGAAGTGATAGGAGAATACTCTCAGAGAAAAGCTTTGATCCCACTTATAGCCTTAACCACACTTGTGTATTTTGCAGCTTGGGGGCCCTACTTTTCGAAGGTCGGCGAAATGGATTATTTGGATAAACACTCCCAATTATTATCTTTCCATGCAGAAAATACAGACGAAAAAACACATCCTTATGAATCTAGATGGTTTACCTGGCCGTTGGTTGTAAGACCTATGGGTTACTATTTTAAATCAGCAGAGAATTCAATGATCGAACTGGACGAAAAAACCGTTTTCACTTCCGTTCACTTACTTCCAAATCCAGTCTTATATTGGTGTTCATTTGTTGCCGTGATTATTCTTGGGGGAAGATTAATGCTTTCGACTGCAAAACTGATAGACAGTAAATTAATTGATTCTAATTATCTTTTTATGTTTTTTGTCACCCTTGGATATTTAGGAAATTTTCTTCCATGGAGCTTAGTTTCAAGATCAACCTTTATTTATCATTATCAGCCATCTTCAGGTTTTGCATTTTTGGCTCTTGCTTTTTTAATAACGGAGTTAATTGAAGATAAAAAGCAATTTGGTTCGCAGCTTTATCTATTGATACTCATTATGATTTGTCTATCAGGTTTTTACTGGATCCCTCTTCAGCTAGGATTGAGCATAACAAGCGACTATTTTTACGGATTAATGTGGTTTAAATCATGGATATGAAACCTTCTGAATCGATTAAAAAAGTATGCTTTGTTCTGCCTACATTCAATGAGGCAGATAACATTAGAAGCACTATCGAAAGTATTTTTTTGGAAAAAAAGCACGTTAATAAGGCGACTTTTTTTATACTAATTGTTGATGACAATTCTCCAGATGGAACTCAACAAATTGTAAAAGATCTAATGGGCCAATATCAGAATTTAAAAATGATAACAGGTGAAAAAAAGGGTCTTGGAGAAGCTTATAAACGAGGGTTTGATTATGCATTGTCTGAACTAGATGCAGATATTATTTTTCAAATGGATTCTGATGGGCAGCATGATTCGAAATTAATTCCGCACTTTTTAAGTGTCTTTGAACAGGGATTTGATTTGATCATTGGATCAAGGTTTGTGGAGGGAGGTTCCACTCCTGAATTTTCTCTAAGAAGAAAGATATTGAGTAAAGTTGGAAATCTACTTGTTCGATATGTTGGCGGAGTATCACAAATTAAAGATTGTACTTCTGGATATAGATGTATAAGGGCGTCTTTCTTAAAGCGGGATAGTATAAAGTCGTTATCTGCCAGGGGGTATTCATTTCAGAGCTCTTTAGTTTGCGAACTCACTTCACAAGGCGCTAAAACGAAAGAGATACCAATAACTTTCACCAGGCGGATATCAGGAGAATCTAAGTTATCGTGGGAAGATCAAGTTGAGTTCATAATGAATATTCCAAGATTAGGCTTTCGAAATTATCAAGACTTCATAAGGTATGCAATAGTTGGAGTATCTGGTGTTTTCGTTAACTTAGGAATTTACTATATCCTCACACGGTTTCTTGGAATATCCCAGATAGTATCGCCAATCATATCGATAGAATGCGCAGTTTTATCAAATTTCATATTGAACAATTTTTGGACTTTTAAAGGTAGGAATTTGCAAGAGAGTTTTATTAGCAAATTATTTAAATTCCACTCAATAGCTGCACTCTCTGGTGCTACCAACTATGGCGTATTTATTATGCTGATAAGCATATTTACGATAAATGATCTTGTGGCTAATTTGTTTGGAATTTTGTTAGGGGCAATATTAAATTACTTGATTAATTCAAATTGGACTTGGAGGAAATTTGATTAGATTTGAGTCCTTCTAGAAAGCCATAGAAAGCGGGTTTTGGCTTTAAATTTTCATCGTAAATTGTTGGCCAGTCCCTCATTTTAAAGAAGCGCCTGATCCAAGTATCACGGTCATTAAATCCCCAAAAAGTAATACCATACTGTTGATCTTTTGGAACAGTCGTCATATATATTTTGACGAGTTCTTCGTATTTTTTAGCTTGAGCTACGAGCATTTCAGGAGTGATCTCTGTATATCGTTCAATACCTCCACCCCTTGTGTCATCGTGAGTATTGAAGATTATGTCAACCTCAGATAAGTGAATCTGTAATCCTGTTTCCGCCGCTGTTTTGAGGGTGTATGCAATTATGTCGTTAGGTATATCCATTCTAATGTGCATTTGAAAGCCAATGCCAGATATCGGCACTCCTCTTTTTTGAAAATCTTGCACCATTTCTATCATGGTGTTGAATTTTTCTAAATCTCTTTCAATGTTGAAATCGTTATAAAAAAGTATTGCATCAGGGTCGGCTTCATGCGCATATTCGAATGCCTTTTCAATATATTCAAGTCCAATAGTTTCGTACCAAATAGTGTCTGTTCTAAACCCTGCTCCTTTTGTATTGAGGCCCTCATTTACGACATCCCAACCATGGACCTTGCCTTTGTATCGACCAACATAGCTTTGAATATACCCTTTTAAAAAAGGGAGTAGCCATTTAGGATTTTGCTTTGCTTTTTGTCGAACCCACTCTGGAGTCGAGCTGTGCCAGACTAAATTATGGCCAAAAACTCTTTGATTGTGTTCTTCTGCATACGCAATGATTGAATCAACAATTGAAAAATCAAATCGCCCCTCTGTGGGCATTACTTGATTCATTTTCATATCGCTTCCAGCTGTATAACTATCGAAATGATGTTGCTGTAATCTTCTCAGTTGAGCATCTTTTTGGAATGGCTTAAATCTCACTGCTGTTCCCAAAGGGAAAGACGAATTATTATGAAGCGAGGGATTGTCAAGATTTGAAGAGAGGTCATTTTGCGTGCAACCGATGCACATAATTATTAGCAGAAAAATTATTACTGTATTTTTCAATTGATATCCAGTTTCCCAAGTTGATAGATGTTTAATATAACGCTTAATTAATTATTAGTTAAGAGAGATGATATGATTGGCAAGAGAGAAACCTTGTGGGTAGTGAAAATAGCCAATGAAAATTTTGAGAACGCCAGAAAAATTTTTCACCAAAATCAAAGATTATCCTTTTAAACCAAATTACACGACTATAAAGACATACGATGGATCAGATTTGCGCATTCATCACCTTGACGAAGGTCCTAAAGATGGACCGATCTTACTGTGCATGCATGGCCAACCTGTATGGAGCTACCTTTACTCAAAAATGATCCCTTATTTAAAGGATGCGGGTATTAGAATAATTGCTCCTGATCTTCCAGGGTATGGAAAGTCTGATAAGCCCGCGGCGAGAGAGGATTACACTTATCAAAGACAGGTGGATTGGATGAATTCATGGCTAGTCGTAAATGACTTAAAGCATCTCACTTTTTTCGGTCAAGATTGGGGTGGATTGATCGGACTGCGAATGATTGCCGACAATCCCGATCGATTTGATCGAGTTGCTATTGGGAATACTGGGTTACCCTGTAATCCTGATGTCCCTAAGGATATAGTTAAGGAAGTCCTATCTTTTAGAAAATCGAAAGAAAAGGTTTCTTTTTTTAAGATGATTAAAAAGTTGAAGTCAATGGATGGGTTCTCAGGGAATGATCCGCATTTAGGTATTAAAATGTTTGCTTACTGGCAAAAATATACTTGGGATACTACTAATGTCCCATCGGGAATTATTGCATCAGCGATGATGGAGCGAAGAAATGCAATTTTGATGTTTATAAATTTTTTAGCAATAAAACTAGGATTTGGTACATCGGCATTATTTTCATCAAAATTGTCACTCGCTTACGAGTCCCCTTATCCAGATCCAACCTATAAAATGGCTGTCAGAGCAATGCCTAGTCAAGTACCATTAATTCCAGATGAATCCCTAGGTGCTCAATTGGCAGCGTGGGAGTTTTTTAGTAATTTCAAAAAGCCATTTTTGTGTGTTGGTGCTGGAAATGACCCAGTCACCAATGGCTTTGAAAAACAGTTTATAAAAAGAGTGCCTGGTACAAAAGGTCAAGACCATATTAATATTGGCGGCGGGCACTTTCTTCAATGGACTAAAGCTAAAAAATTATCTGAAGTTCTAACTGAGTTTATCCAAAAAAATGTTTAAGACAATCTTTAAAAGTTTATTTCACTTTTTAATTGTTCTTGTATTAACAATGTTTTTGATAGCTTTCCACAGTTCCTTATTAAATTTAATTTGGCTCGCTTCAATAAAGATGCCAATCACGATATCAGCGTCATTAACAATGTTTATTGGTGATGTTGAGGGTTTATTGTTTAACGGCGCTTTTCCCGTACCAATTTTAATCTCAATGCTTTATGCCATCACGTTTATATTTACAGCTGTTATTAGAAGATGGACAGTCTTTCCGGCTCGAGTGATGTATGCCGTTGCGGGAGCATTTACCTTCATAATCATCACACTCGTTTTGCCTCTTTTAGTTAATAATATTGATCTAATAGCCAATGCTCGATCGTCTAATGGCAAGCTAACTTTAATTATTATTGGGGCAATAGCCGGTATGTATTTCGGTTCTTTTGTGGAGAGATCCAAAAATGGGAAGTAAATTTATAAAAGTATTTTTGTTTATGTGCCCTCTTCTGGGATTTTTTTCCTCAATCTCAGTTTACTCCGCGGGTTATAAGTCTGAAGTTATTGTCGATAATCTTGATAATCCCTGGAGCATAGCTTTTATTTCCAAATCTGAATGGCTTGTTACTGAGTTATCGGGCTCCTTAAGACGAGTTATCAATGGTGAAATGCAGGATGATCCGGTCTCTGGTGTTCCAGAAGCGTTTTATTATGGACAAGGCGGACTATCAGACGTCGTCTTGCATCCGAATTTTAAAGAAAATAAATTAGTTTATTTAACGATGTCGGCATCTGATCCAGATAGTAAAAAACTAAATTTCTTGAAAGTAGTCAGAGGTGAGCTTGATGGAAATGATCTTTTAAATGTGGAGACAATTTTTGAATCAAAACCTGTTAGAAAGACTCGAGCCCATTATGGTGGCCGTCTAGCTTTTATGGCCGATGGCTCGATTTTAATATCCTCAGGCGATGGATTTAATTACCGAGAAAAAGCACAATCACTGGATAATCATTTCGGCAAGTTTATTCGACTGAATGATGACGGCAGTATTCCTAAAAATAACCCTTATTTGGACAAACCAGATTTGAAGCCAGAGATTTGGTCATTTGGGCACAGAAATCAACAAGGACTTGTAGTGATGGATGATGGGACTGTTATTGCTCATGAGCATGGTCCGAAGGGAGGAGATGAGTTAAATATTATCGAACCAGGAAAAAATTATGGATGGCCGGCCATCACTTATGGTGTTGATTACAGTGGCGCTGTTATATCCCCATTTACAGAACATCCCGATATGGAGCAGCCAGTGAAATATTGGGTTCCCTCGATAGCTCCCTCTTCTATGATTCTATACTCAGGGAAAATGTTCGAAGAGTGGAGCGGAGATTTAATATTGTCCGCTCTAAAACCGGGAGATGTCAGGCGATTGAAATTTAAAGGTGATACTGCCACAAACGAAGAAATTATAATTTCTGAATTTGGTCGCATAAGACATGTGTCAGAGGCTCCAGATGGCAGTTTGATATTGTTGACTGATGAAAAAAGGAAAAGGGGAAAACTGATTCGTATTTCCTCTTCGAGTACTGATCAGTGATTCATATTTCAAATGGACGGTTTTGATGCGCTTGTCGGACTAGTTCTGCCCTTATCGATTTTTCTGAGAAACAGGGTACCCTAAAGGGGATAAAGTACAAACTATTGCTAGAGTTGACGTAGTAGCCATCAATGCACATCGCTAGTATTTTTGATTTTTCATCTTGTATTGCAAACTTTTGATTTAATGCTGAGGCGATAACATTTTGATGATCCTCATTCATATGGTTGATCATTTCCTTTTCATTTTTCCCCCATTTTGGGACCTCTCGGGTCCAGTTTGATGTATCTAACCAAGCGATCTCTCCAAAGCCTCCAATCCATCTTGCCTTGATAATTGACAGCTTATAAAAGTTAAATCCATGCATCTGCGCATATGAAGCACTTTTTGGCAAAAATTTTATAAATCTGTCTGCATATTTTTCTAGTTCAGATTCTTTTATTTTTGAAAAATCGCCAATTAAGCTAAGTCTGGAGCTCGCCTGTTTATCGTCTTCTGTGGAAAGCGAGAAAATCGTCGCACATGCTCTTGAATCTTTCCAAATATTTTTGGTGTGTTCGGCTAAATCACTCGCATAAATAATTAGTTCTCTATTCATATTTGATGCAAATGTTGTGAAGCTACCAAAGGGGTAGTCTTGACTACTTTTCGAAATTGTTGACAGAACCGCTGTGTCAGAAGTTCTGAAGAGCTCGACAGCGTTGGACTCATATTTTTCTTTTGCTTTACTCATATCACAGATACGTTATTTTCGGAGATGTGTCATTAACCTTTATTTTAGTCTCATATGTTTCAGATAGAATTGACTCAGTCAGGACCTCGACTGTTGAGCCATTTTTCACGATTGTTCCGTTTTTCATTAAGACTATATTGTCCGCAAATTTAGATGCGGTATTCAAGTCGTGAAGAATAAGAAGAACACCAATATTCTTTGATAAGTATTTCTTTATAATTTCCAACATTTTTAATTCATGGTAAATATCTAGATTCGCAAGAGGCTCATCTAAAAGCATAAATCTTGGATGAATATCACCCTCTGGGATCCAAAGTTGCAATAGAACTCTGGCAAAGTGAACACGTTTTTGTTCTCCACCAGAGAGCGTATTAAATTTTCTATCGACTAAGTGTTGTAATTCACAATCTTCAATTATTTGCTTTAGAACGTCAGGATAGAAAGAGGTGTAGTAGTCATGATCGCTATGCAACCAACCCATCTCGATTATTTCAAGAACGGAAAAATCAAAGGCGATCGTCTGGGATTGAGACATTACTCCTCTAATATGAGCCCTATCAACAAATGGGATGTTTGAAATATTGATATCGTTATATTTAACAACTCCACTGGTAGGTTTTATATCTCCTGAAAGAATCTTAAGAATTGTACTTTTACCTGCGCCATTTGGCCCTATTAGCGCCAGTACCTTCCCAGGGAAAACTTCTATGTTGATGTCATTGATGATTTCTCCACCGTCTATCTCTAATGACATTGATTCGGATTTAATAGTCATTTTTTTTCATTTTAAATATGAGCCACAGGAAAAAAGGAGAGCCTATAGCACTTGTTATTAAGCCAATTGGTAATTCTGCTGGTTGAATTATCACTCTCGCTAGAAGATCTGCAGATACCATAATACAAGCTCCAAGCAATGCGGAAGCGGGTAGCAAATATCGGTGAGAGACGCCTCCAATGAGTCTTGCAAGATGAGGAACTATTAGTCCCACAAAGCCAATCATACCTGATAAAGCAACACTCGCGCCGACGCAAGATGCACAGCATAAAATAATTCGGACCTTTAGTTTTTTTACATCGACTCCTAATCTATAAGCTTCTATCTCGCCTAATTGCACAAGGTCTAGTTGTCTTGAGGTCGGGATTAATAAAAAAATAGATAGTGTTATTACAATTGATGCAGGTATTAACAGTGACCAATTTATTCCACCAAAACTACCCATCGTCCAAAAAGTTAGAGTTCTTAATTCAGAATCAGTGCTAATGTATGTTAAAACACCAATTGCAACACCTACAATTGCATTTACCGCTATTCCAACTAACAATAAATAAGTAATACCTTGATACCCAAACCCCTTAGTTAGAGCAAATAAAAGAGCGATTACGAATGATGCACCAAGTACACCTGAAATTGG
>OCZA010000323.1_pt1 | contig 17037 bp, 16 predicted proteins | sample 1539021 | NCBI WGS metagenome assembly OCZA01 (sample SAMEA2619376, study PRJEB22493) | marine metagenome | biome: marine biome (ENVO:00000447); feature: surface water layer (ENVO:00002042); material: "saline water (ENVO:00002010), including plankton (ENVO:xxxxxxxx)" | depth 5 m | reverse complement strand
TATGAAAAGGTTCAGCAAAATCATTTTGTGAAATATCTGTTGAGGTATCAGCGTATGCTTGAATCATACCCATATAAAAACCATGATCAGTAACTGAATAAAAGTCTAATGGTTCTCTTAACTTCATTTCGTAACCAAGGGGATGGTTTACACCCTCACCTTTAGCATATCTATATGCATCATCTGGTGATGCTGTTACACCGAAGACATAAGCATCAAAAGAATATTTCGTGTGAACATGTAAGTCACCATAATATGGATTTCTATTCTTATTAGGTTTTGGTTTAGTTTTTGAGCTATCTTTTTTATCTACAGAGAAGTCAACAACTTCAAGAGAGGAGTCAGATTGCATATTTTTAAACAAGCTAATTATAGGCCTGCTGTCATATACATCTACATACACTAACCCTAAAGTTAATACGTATATTCCAATTATAATTAAAATAGTATTTCGTAGAAGTTTCATAGATTTCCCCCAAAGAAATATGATGCTTAGATTATAAGATTTGGTACATTTTCTTACAATGTTTATCTAAATAAATTTTGATACTTTGGATAGATTGAATTAACCTATCACAAACTATGCGCCTGTAGCTCAGTTGGACAGAGTACTTGGCTTCGAACCAAGGGGTCGGGAGTTCGAATCTTCCCGGGCGCGCCAATAAAAAAAGGGATTCAAAAGAATCCCTTTATTAAATTGCCTATTAATTAAAAAGTATAATTAACAGTTAAACCATATGTAGCATAGTTATTTGGATAACCAAAATATGTTGTAGATGTGAAATCTGTAACAGCTACGAATGCAGATGTTAAATATTCATCGTCGTTTACATTTTGTCCATATAACCTTATAGATAAATTATCTTTTTCAATTCCAGTTGAAAAATTAATAGTATCCATTTTTCTATAACCATTTCCTTGAGAATCAATAATGGCTTGAGCTTCAGGATTTTCTAACAAAATAGCTTCACTAGAATAAAGATGAGATATTCTTGTGTAACCATCCCATCCATTCATATCCCAATTCCATGTTAATGAAGTTGTAATAGTATCCTCAGGAATATTAGAGGGTGTTGTTCCTGAGAGATCGCCAAAGGCTGAACCTGGAAATGAATCATAAACTGGATCTAGGAATACTCCGCTCATCATAAGATCAATATTTTCAAGTGGTGAATATACTAAATCGAATTCATAACCATCTGCTGATTGAGAACCTGCATTAGCAAGAACAAAACCGGTTCCAATAAATGTATTTGATTGGAAACCATCAATAGTTTGATCAAATAGTGCGATATTTAGATATCCTGATGATAATAATATTTTAGCACCTAATTCTGTTACTTCAGCCTCCTCAGGTCCGGCATATCTTCTGCCAACTGATCTATTTGGGCTTACTGGTGTTCCTGCAGCTGCAAGAGCTGCAACTTCAGCAGCATCGGCATCCGAGTTTCTTGATATATTCCATGCAGATGCTTTAAAACCAGTTGATATCCCACCATAGATTGATACTGTATCACTTAGTTCATAAGATAACTTAAATGTATAATCAACGTTGTCATCAGAACTCTTTCCATCTTGAGCTGCATTTGGGAAATTTGTAAATTGTGGTATCAATTGAAGGCCCTGAAGAGCAATTAATGGATTAAAGGCAGGATCGGTAGCAAGAACTGCAGCTTGTGCAGGCGGAAAACCAGCTGCAATTAATCCTAAAGTTCCAGCTCCAACAAAATCTAAATTTGAAAGAACATCTGTATTAATTTGACTATAAGAAACTGTTTTTTCGTCTTCCATATAACTTGCACCTACAATTGCACTCAATTTTTCAGTAAGTTGTATATCAACTTGTGCAAATATTGAAGTTGTGGTGTTATCTTGAGTTGCTGTCTCTGTTCCACCTTGTCCACTTGCAAATAAAAGCGCGTCTGGAATACCAAATGCTGCAGCAATTCCACTGATTGTTCCTGGTGGAAGAAATGCTTCAACATAGGTTCTCCATAATGGTCCAAAATAAATTGATTCATCCCAATTAAGATCTTCTTGATAATAATAACCACCAATTAACCAATTAAATTTTTCGTTATCATTAGAATATAGTCTGAATTCTTGAGTTACAGCATCCAACTCTTTAGTTTGTGGGCTTGGGTTGACTATTGAAGCTGCATCAAAATCAACGTCCTGAACATTAGTATTATAAGAATTTCTTATTGAGGTAATACTCTCAAGAGTAGTTCCATCACCTTCTTTACTATAGTGAAGGGTTATACCAGAATTGTCACCTTCTGTAACGGGATCAAAATCAAAAAATACTTGTTCTGTAAATGGATCATTAGGAATTACACCCCCGCCTAACAGAGCAGCCACTTGGTTTGCTGCACCATAATTTGCACTCCCAACTGCGCAACATATTTCATCATATTCATCATAATCAACTGTTACTCTTAGTGAAGCCTCATTTGCCAAATCAAACAACATTTCACCTCTAACAGAAAATCTATCTCTATTGTTTGTAGTATTACCTGTTGTCATATTGTCTGAGTGTCCATCAGCTTTATGAATATTTGCATAAAAACTATATGCTTTAGATTCGTCTAATGGTCCAGTTTTATAATATTTAAACTTTTTCATATTATTTGAGCCTATTGAGGCAGACGCATAACCAGATTCATCAAATGATGGTTTTTTTGTTACAACATTAATCACACCAGCTGTGGCATTTTTACCAAATAATGTACTTTGAGGTCCTCTTAAGACCTCTATTCTTTCAATAGCAGGTAAGTCAGCTATTTGGGCTTGCATTGAAGAACGATAGACACCATCAATAAAAACAGCTACTGAAGGTTCAATACCAGGGTTGTATGACCCATTTCCAAAACCTCTAATTACATATGTGGCTTCAGTAGGTGTAGTAAATCTTCTTGAATCTAGTGCTGGAACAATTGATCTAAGGTCATATATATCAGTAATGTTAGCTTTTTCAATAGTATCTGCAGTCACTACTGATACAGCTACAGGAACTTCTTGTAAAGTTTTTTCTGTTTTCGTTGCAGTAACAATTACTTCTTCAACAGTTTGTTGTGAAAATAGATTAGCTGACAGTAAAAAAACAAAAGATAAAGTGAATGCAAATTTTTTCATTGGGTACCCCTATATATTCTGATTATTAGACTTTTTTGAGATTATTATGTCAAGTTATATTATATTTTTAATATATAAATTTCCTTTATATAAGCAGTGTTAGGCTTGTATTTCTCCTCCATTTTCTACCCATTCGTTATAACCACCGAGATTGTAAATATTGTTAAATCCAAGATCTTTTAAAGTCTTAGCTGCTAAAGCAGATCTATAACCTCCAGCACAATAAACCAAGATATAAGTATCATCATTTATTTGAACTGGATTCTTTGGAGAGTTAGGAGTAAGAGTAAATTCTAATATGCCTCGTGGAATGTGAATAGAATTTTTAATAGTTCCTAAATTATTAACTTCAGATTCCTCCCTAACATCAATAATTACTGTGTGATGATTATTGATAATATTCATGGAGTCATCGAATGATAGCCTTTCAATTTCTTTGTTTGCTTCAGAGAGAAGTAATTCAAGTGTTTTATGTTGCATGTGGTTGTCCTTCAATTTTCTTTATTTTTTTTGATGTTGCAAGGAAGACTCCAACTAGTATTGTAAAACATCCAATTATAATACTTGGAGTTATGACTTCATCTAAGAATATATATCCCCAAATGATTCCAAAGATTGGTAAAAAGTAAGCCACTGTCGAGGTTTTTACTGCACCAATTTTTTCAATTAATCTTACATATCCCAAGAATGCTAATCCAGTTGAAACACCACCAAGCCATAGGACTGATAGAAATGCGTCAAATGAGGGCATTGATTCAGGTGGATAAATAAATGTCATAGGGATCATTAAAAATGCACTAAATATTATTGACCAACCAATTAAAACTAATTTATTAGTTTTTGCTGAATTTTTTTGAATAAATACTGTTGAAAATGAATAGCAGGCTGCTCCTAATAAACAAAATATTGCAGATATCAATGATGTTGAAGATGAGTCTGGATTGACAAGTATGACGACGCCAACAAAGCCCATGATTAAACCAATTAGCTGTTTGAACGAGACGTCTTCACTTAACCAGAAATAGGCAATTAACATAGTGTTAAAGGCAGTAGTTGCATTTAATATTGCTAACATATTAGAGTCCGATCCAAAGCTAGCAAGAGAAAACATTGTGAAAGGAATTGCATTATTTGTTACTGCTAATAAAAATGAATGTTTCCATATTGGTTTTAACAGTAACAAATATTTTTTTCTTAATAATAATGGTACAAATATTAATGATGCGATAACTAATCTTGCTTGAACTAAAGCAACAGCTCCAAATTCTGGTGCTGCAACTTTAATAAATATAAATGCGCTACCCCAAACCGCTCCAAGAAGAATTAATAATGCCCAGTATCTTATTTCCATATTAATGTTAAAAAAAACCCCCAAAATAATTGGGGGTTATGAACTAATTTATGACTAAACTTAAATTAGCCGGAAGTCAGGATTTTACCCCTGTCAAAAGGTAAACCCTCCGCTTCCTGTTGTTGTATAAATACTAATAGGACCACCTCCATGTTCAGGGTAGTAATAAAATGTTTAACAATCCCCTTAAAAAATTGATAAACAAGACGCCTAGGTAAATTATATACAGTATGGAATCTAAATAAAGAACTTTTATGAATTTAAAATGAAAATTCTAATTGTGCTTTTGGTTCAACAGATTTGTTATTGATAAGACCTGAACTATTTGAATTATTTTTATCTAAATATTCATTTAATAAGGTTTCATTATTATTAAAATATTTAAATGCAATCATTCTTTTTGCAGACTTTTTATCAACCGAGTCATCTAATTCAATCAGTATAGGGTCTTTTTTTATATAAATAATATTGCTCATAATAATAATTATACTGTATATTTATACAGTAGTAAAGAATTTACTTATTTTCTGGTGATATTATCATTCGTGTGTCTATCGCAGTTGTAAAAACAATCCACATTATTGCTATAACTGTTATTGCACCTAAAAAGTCTCCAATCATAAATCTTAGAACAGTTAATACATCAATACTAATTTGATCATTAATAATTGTAAGAATACTATTACAAAGAACACCACTAAGTAGTGATGACAGGACAATGACTAAAAACAGAAACTTATAGTTTTTAAAGTTTACTGGTTTAAAAAATGAGAATTTACCTTCTGTAACTTTTGACCATTTAATTAATTCAACAGATAAAATAATAGCAATGATACATCCGATAGATGCAATATTAGAACCATCTACATAATTGATATTATATTTCTCATAATTTAGAAGAGATGGACCAGTAATTTCAGCTAAATATAATGCTGGAAGAGAATAATATCTAAAGAAACAAACCATTAACACTCTTGCACCATGTGGTAAAAAAACAAGCGACCCAGTCCATCCATTGTCAATACGAAGATTTACAAGATCAATAACATGAAAAAAATACCATGTTCCGTATGTGAACATATAAAAAAAATAAACTGTTATGGAGACTTTAAAAAAATGTTTCATTTAGTTTAAATTATTTTAAGCAGTTACAAAGGAAAGGTTGAATTCTCTTTTATCTGATTTTGATTGATCTAACTTTACAATATTATCTAATTCAAATTTTTTAATAGTTTTATAAACGGTTGATCTTGAAAGACCAGAATTTTGTATAACATCCGAAATATTACAAGATCCTGTTTTTGAAATCTTCAATGCAATCGTATAATAAATTTTTTTTTCTGTATCAGAATAGCGGACTAAATTTAAATCTTTTTCAATATTCATTAACATTTTAAGAATATCAATCAAGTCATCTCTATATATAGACATTATTTGATAATACATAGAAATATATTGTGAAACAAGTTTTTAATCAAAGTATAATAATAAATCACTTAGGCTTCTTGCTAAGCCTAAACTATCAAGAGCTGTAAATGAAATTAAGAATTAATATATTTTTTATTTTAATATTTTTTGTATCAATAGTATCTAATTCAACTGAAATTGAAGAAATAACGATATTTGAAAAAAAAATTCAAAGTCTGTCACTCTTTTCAAATAATCAAACTATTTTGTCGATTAGTGAAGATGATCTGAATAACTTAAATGCTCAACATCCAAAACAAATATTTAGAAGGTTATCTGGTACATGGATAAGTCGAGGATCAGGCCAAGAACATTTAACAGCAATAAGATCTCCAATTCTAACTGGACCTGGAGCATGTGGTTCATTTTTAATTCTTGAAGATGGGTTACCAATAAGACCATCTGGATTTTGTAATGTTAATGGATTAATTGAAACACCATATGAAGTAGCTAAACAAATTGAAGTAATAAAGGGTCCAGTAAGTTCAAGATATGGAGCTAATGCAATGCATGGAGTTATAAATATAATATCCAAACCAGTAAATTCAGAAAATAAGATCTATACAAGTATAGGTCCAAATAATTATAAAAATTTAAAACTTAAAGTAGGTAATAAAAAAAATATAAGTATTGATGGTTTTTTTTCAAATAATGATGGTTTTAGAAATGCTTCTGGTTATGATCAACAAAAGTTAAAATTTCAATCTAGTTTTTTTATAGCATCTTGGAAAGCAAAATTAAACGCTACACTTACTAATCTTAATCAAGAGACTGCTGGTTATATTAATGGTTTCAATTCATATAAAAACGATAGCCTGAGTAAATTAAATTTTAATCCTGATGCGTATCGAGATGCTAATTCTCAAAAGATTTCTATATCCATTAGTCAAATAGAAGACAATATTCTTACATCTGTTACTCCATACTTTCGTTTAAACGATATGAAGTTTCTTCAACATTACTTGCCAGGAACACCATTGGAAAAAAACAGTCACATTAGCACTGGATTAATATTTCAACAAATAATTGACTATGACACATTCAATTTAATAAAAGGTATTCAGGTTGATTTAGCTAAATCAGAGATTATGCAAATACAAAAAAATAACCTAACAACAAGCTCTGCTTTTAATAATGCTACTAGACCAAAAGGTAAACATTATGATTATAAAGTTAACTCATCTGTTTTTGCTTTATTTCTTGGAATTGAAGAATATTTTTTAAGTGATAGATTGAATGCCTTTGCTGATGCTAGAGCTGAGTTCATTGAATATGATTACTCAAATAATATGTTGAATGGGAATACTAAAGAAGATGGATCTCAGTGCGGATTTGGTGGTTGTTATTACAACCGCCCTTCTGATTCAAAAGATAGTTTTAATCAAATTAGTGGAAGATTAGGATTAATTACTAAAAATGAAAAAATTAATTATTTCACTCAGTTAAGTGTGGGCTTTAGACCACCACAAATTAGTGAAAAGTATAGGTTACAGAAACAACAAAATATAAGTGATATCAACTCAGAGACATTAACGATGCTTGAAATTGGAGCTAAATATAATTTGAATTTAATAGATGGAAAAATAAGCTTTTACAAAGGTAAAAAAAGTAATTCAATTTTTAGAGATTCTCAAAATTTTATTATTGATAATGGTAAAACAAAACATGAAGGGATTGATGTTAGTTTAGATATATTTTTGAGTCCATACAACTACATAAATACTAATATATCCTTTGGCGACCATAAATATAATTTTGAAACAGATACATCTATGCGAGAAAGAATAAAGATCGGTAATATTATAGATACCGCTCCCAAAATAATGGCTAATCTTATTTGGAGTTTAAAATTAGAAGACCGTTTAACAGTGAGTTTTGAAATTGAGCATATGAGTTCATATTTTACAGATGCTGCAAATGAACATGAATATAATGGTCACACTCTTTATCATTTTCAATTAAATAGACAAATTACTAAATCATTAAAATCATATTTCAAGATTGAGAATGTAACCAATAAAAGATATGCCGAGAGAGCTGATTTTAATGCATTTGGAGGTGATAGATATTTTCCAGGACTGCCAAGAGAAATATACCTAGGACTAGAATTTAAATATTAAAAATTAATATAAATTACCATAGATGGCGGAGGGGATAGGATTCGAACCTACGGTAGGTTGCCCTACACCTCGTTTCCAACGAGGCACCTTAAACCACTCAGACACCCCTCCTTGAACACTATTGATTGAATTCTCTAAAATTTTTAAAAAGAATATTTTTTTTATTCCCTCGAATAGGATTAATATCAATTCCACCTCTTCTTTGAAAGCGACCACAAACTTCAAGATGTTCGCAATTATATTCATCATTCACATCATTAAATATAGCTTCTATGCATTGTTCATGAAAGTCACCTTGATCTTGGTAAGACATTAAGTATTCTCTCACCCATTTTATTGATATTTGTTTATCAGAATATATATAAACATTTGCGAAATCAGGTTGAGAAGTTACAGGGCATATTGATCTGAAACCATTGAACTTAAGTAGTGAATTAGATTTAGATTTAACTAAAGTTGTATCATTAATGTTTAAGTATGATGGTTCTGGATCAAATTTATTAATAAACCTAACTCGAACATCTGAGTGTATTATTTTTTCAAGATCTGTCTTGATCTTTGCAATTAAAAGAGAGTCTTTCTCAAATGATATATTGTAAAATTCATTCAAATAAAGCTTCATTGATTTTGATTCAACGATGTACTTAGATGATGATGGAATGGATATCTCTAGAACTTTTAATTTTGGCAAATTGTTTTTATCTCTAAATAAAAAATCATACACATTCCATATATCTAAACCATACTTAATGCCTGTCTGATTTCTTTCAATGTTATCTAGTATTTTAATGCCCTTTAAACTGCTTTGAATGGCATTTTTTCCGAGTACTTTGGTGGTCATTCTCTTATACCTGTTCCCCTTTCTAGTAAATACAACGATAGAGCACTAAAAGATACTATAAATAAAACAATCATTGATAACGAAAATGTTATTGATACATCACTTGTTCCAAGCATTCCTTCTCTAAATGTATTAACTACATACAACATCGGATTAGCTTGAGATACAGATCTCCAGAAATCTGGAAGCATATTGATTGAATAAAATACTCCGCCTAAATAAATTAGAGGGGTTAGGACAAATGTTGGTATTACAGATATATCATCAAAGCTGTCAGCATAAACTGCATTTATAAAACCCATAAGTGAAAATAGTATTGAGGTTAGAAGAAGCACAGTAACTGTTAATAATGGATTTGCAATTTCAAAATCAGGATAAAAGAATAGACTTACACAAAAAACAATAACGCCAACTAAAACCCCTCTACAAACACCACCAATAATAAAACCTAAAAGTATTGTCCAATTAGGCATTGGAGAAATTAACAGCTCTTCAATTGATTTCTGAAATTTTACTGAATAAAAAGAAGAGACAACATTTGCATAGGAATTAGTTATTACTGTCATCATGATTAAGCCCGGTATCATGTATTGAACATAAGCAAAACCATCAGTTACTTCAGGTTTTATATTTGGTCCAATTAATGATCCAAAAATAACAAAATATAAAGACATAGTTACTGCAGGTGGTACTAAAGTTTGGACCCATATTCTCATAAATCTTCTAACTTCTTTTGAAGCCAGTGTCCAAAGCGTTACAGATATATTTATGTTGTTATGCTTCATTTTTTCTTAATCATTTCGATAAATAATTCTTCCAATCTATTAGATTCATTTCTCATTGATTTAATATTTATTCCAAGTTTATTAAGCTCACCAAATAGACTATTTATAGATTTATCCTTATTGACCGCTGCAAAGAGTGTTGATGGATCTTCTAATTTTAGTTCAAAACCTTCAACAGTTGGTTCTTTTTCTAATGGTTCCTCTAAATCCATGATGAAACCTTGAACGTCTAGCCTACTCAATAGATCTTTCATACTTGTATCTGCAACTATTTCTCCATAATCAATAATGCCAATATTTCGGCATAATTGTTCTGCTTCTTCTAAATAATGTGTAGTTAATATTATTGTTGTTCCCTTCTCATTTATTTCTTTAAGAAAGGACCACATCTCACGTCTTAATTCAATATCTACTCCAGCAGTAGGCTCATCTAAGATTAATAATTTTGGTTCATGGATTAGTGCTTTTGCTATCATAAGTCTTCGTTTATATCCGCCAGATAAAGTTCTGGCCTGATCATTTCTTTTATCCCATAATCCAAGACGTTTTAGCATCTCTTCAACCTTAGGTTCAGCAATACTTTTTTTAATTCCGTAAAAGCCTGCTTGAGTAATAACAATATCATGTACTTTCTCAAATTGTGAAAAGTTAATTTCTTGAGACACAACTCCTAACATTGATTTTGCAATTGCAACATTCTCATCAATATCTACATCAAAAATTTTTACACTTCCAGATGTTTTAGTAACTAAAGTGCCAATAATACCTATTGTAGAGGACTTACCAGCACCATTTGGTCCAAGTAGAGCATAAAAATCTCCTTCTTTAACATTTAAAGAGATTCCTTTAAGCGCTTCCGTGCCTCCAGCATAAACTTTTTTAAGATTTTTTATCTCGAGTGCGAAAGACATATATATTTAATTAGCGGTTGGTTGATCTTTGCCAACTACAAATACACTTAAAATAATTCCAATTAGTAATCCTAACCATACATATTCACCTGAAAAAGCAATTAACAAAGCTATTAATAATGATGATGCCATTTCAGGATTGCTTTTAGGAATTGCAAGTGCAACGTATGCACAAGCAAAACCAGTTAAAACAAGAGTTAAATTCAAAGCTATATTCATTAATGGTTCCATTAACGTAATAAAAGGTAATGTTACATATAAAAATGGAAGAGCCATCAAATAATATGAGCCTAGACCATCAAACAAAGATGGCATTTCACTTGGGCCCTTTTTCCATCTCTCAGCTACAACTACATGAACTCCTGTCCAAAGTGCTCCTTGTGTTGGAAAATTAGGATTTACAATTAAGCCAAGAAGGTTTCTAACAGCTATAGAAAGATGAAATTTATTAGAATCAATATTTATTGGTTCGTCAGGTCTTTCTTTCTGAGCTTCATTAAGTATTTCTTGACCTGTAATAATGTCACCAAAGAGCAAAATATATCCAATAATCACTAAAGGTAGAGCATCTACATACATTGACAATGAAGGAAAGCCGATTGAAAGAGGAGAAGTTCTCTCAAATAATGTCACAACATCAGGAAAGGCAAAACCCCATGTTATGTCTAATGAAGCTTCACCAACAGAATAAGCAACAATTCCAGCAATTAAAAAACCAGGCAATAGTCCTAATGAGGCAACTTTTTGGAAAAAAATATTTTTTGCAGCCAATCTTTTAAAAGGATCTGAAAATGTAGTTAATATGCAAAGTGTTAATGCAACTGTCATTGCAATTGGTTGCTCCATATACTTAACATCAAATTCTTTAAAGAAAACTTGATAAAAAGCAGCAACAGCTGCACCTAATATTATTCCAGATTTAAGCGCATTAGGTATATTTTTAACAATCTTTTCACTTAATCCAGTCATACCTAAAAATGCAACTAGTAGAGTAAATTCAATACAAAGAGCTGACATAAATTGAAAAGTTTCAACTTGATATTCAGCTCCAGAAGGAAGGTAATAACCCATTGTGGCAAATACACCAATTACTATTGGATATGCTGGAGTTACCCATCCAGGGGCAAATGGAACACCAAATATTATTGGTCCAGATGCAATAAGTGTTCCAGCAATAAACGATAGTGCTACACCCTCTTCAAAAGTTAGTCCCATTCCCATTGCAATAGGAATTCCAGCAAATGCAGTAGCACCTGATATGACCATACCTTGAAGAAATTCTGCAGTTCTAAATTTTATATGAATGAAGGGAATTCTTAATCTAAAAGGGCCCCATTTAATTCCGTTAACTTTTACTGTTTCATTGCTCATTTTGATAGCTCCGCCATTCCATCTTCTAATCCTTTTAATGTTAAAGGATACATCCTATTTTCAAATAAGTCTTTAATAATACATATCGAAGACGTATAGTCCCAGTGATCATCAGGGACAGGATTTAGCCAAGCCATGTTTTCAAAGTGTTCTGATAATCTTTTTATCCATATATGACCTGCCTCTTCATTCCAATGCTCAATCGAGCCTCCAGCATTAGTAATTTCATAAGGTGCCATTGTTGCATCACCCACAATGATAATTTTATAGTCAGAAGAATACTTATTTATAATATCTTGAACTAAAAAGCGTTCTTGAGACCTTCTTCTATTATCTCTCCATACAGATTCATAAATACAATTATGAAAATAAAAATACTCTAAATTTTTAAATTCTGTTTTTATTGCAGAAAAAAGCTCTTCACAAAGTTTTACGTAAGGATCCATTGATCCTCCAACATCAAATAAAACAATAACTTTGACTGAATTTAGTCTTTCAGGAACCATTTTTATATCAAGATAACCAGCATTTTTAGCAGTAGACTTAATAGTATCATCCATATCTAATTCGAGCTCATTACCTTGTCTGGCAAATTTTCTTAAACGTCTTAGGGCCATCTTAATATCCCTAGTACCAATAATCACTGAATCATCTAGATTTGAATATTGCCTTTGCTCCCAAACCTTAACAGCCTTCTTTTGACCTCCAGGACCACCTATTCTAATTCCTTCAGGATTTTGGCCACCATGCCCATATGGAGACGTTCCATTTGTTCCTACCCATTTATTGCCACCTTCATGTCTTTCTTTTTGTTCTTCTAATCTTTTTTTAAATTCTTCAAGGAGTTTCTCTAATCCTCCAAGCGACTTAATCTTTTTTAACTCTTCAGGATCTAATTCTTTTTCAAATGCTTTTCTTAACCAGTCCTCTGGAATAAGAGCTTGAAAAATATCTTCCATTTTTTCAATACCTTTGAAATAAATATCGAATGCCTTATCAAATTTATCAAAATGTTTTTCATCCTTAACCAATATTGTTCGTGATAAGTAATAAAAATCATCTATGTTTGCATAAACCAATTGATTTTCTAATGCGCCCAATAGATCTAATAGCTCTCTTAGAGTGCATGGAACTCCTGCAGACCTTATTGTTTGAAATAGATTGATTAACATCTATTTAGTATTTGCTTCTCTTCTTGACATAAAAGCTAATCTTTCAAGCAGTTGAACATCTTGTTCATTTTTTAACAAAGCTCCATACAAGGGAGGTATGGCTTTTGAGGAATCAGCATTTTTTAGAATTTCATCAGGCATGTCATCAGATAACAATAATTTTAACCAGTCTATTAATTCTGAGGTTGATGGCTTTTTCTTTAATCCAGGAATTTTTCTTAAATCAAAAAATATTTCTAATGCCTCGCTAACCAATTTCTTTTTTATTTTTGGATAATGAACAGACACTATCTTATTCATAGTATCTCTGTCAGGAAACTGAATATAGTGAAAAAAACATCTTCTTAAAAAAGCATCGGGAAGTTCTTTTTCGTTATTTGATGTCATTATGATCAATGGTCTATGCTTTGCTTTAATAGTTTCACCAGTCTCATAGCAAAAGAACTCCATTCTATCTAGCTCTTGTAAAAGGTCATTTGGAAATTCAATATCTGCTTTATCTATCTCATCTATCAATAAAACAACTTGTTTCTCTGAAGTAAATGCGTCCCAAAGCTTACCCTTTTTAATATAGTTTTTGATATCTTTGACTCTTTCATCTCCAAGTTGTGAGTCCCTTAATCTTGTAACAGCATCATATTCATAAAGGCCTTGAGATGCCTTTGTTGTAGATTTAATATGCCACTCTATTAATTCCATATTTAATGCACTTGCAACTTCAATTGCCAATAAAGTCTTACCTGTTCCAGGCTCACCTTTAACTAGCAATGGTCTTTCAAGGGACTTAGCAGCATTTACAGCCATACTGAGATCTTCGGTTGATATGTAGTTTTTAGTACCTTTAAATTGCATTAGATAGTCCTTTTATAAATATATTAAGATAATTTTTCTTCTGACTTTAGTATTCTAGTTAGTTGACGGCTCGAAGCAACTAAATTTCCATCTAAATCCCATATATTACAATCTTGCTCAAAGTAACCTTTATTTATATCTGAAGCTCTAAAGTCAGCATACAAAATAGATGTTGATGGAATTTTTCTAATATGTGTTGTTAATGTAATTGTAGGAATCCATCCTAATGGGCCAAATTTGTTACAAACAACAGGAGGTAGAATATCTGAATAGAAAGATAAACAGAATTGATCCGGAGTTCCTCCTTTCATTTCTAAAAACGCAGAACATCTTGCGTCATTATCTTTATTATTTAGATCTGATTCTCTATTCCACCATGCATGATCTGGATGGATTGAACATTCAAGCTGTTGAATAAATGCTGGTGTAAAGCCTTTTGAAATCTTATCGTAATTCATCTTTACGTAATCTTTTTTGTCATGATCATTAAAGATATTAGGTAACGGTTTTTGAAGATCATCATATCCTTTCATATGTTCAAAATCAGAGCATGTTCCAGTAAAAGTAGTGCAGATTTTATTGTCTTGTTTTAATTTCACTATTCCAGATGAGCTGCCTCTACTTGTTTTAAATATTTCTACTTCTAGTTCAAATGGTTTTGCTTCTATTCTATCAAGATACTGAACTGACGAACTTATGGCTGTTGAATGAGGTAATATGTTAGTAAGAGCTTTGTGCATGAGTGCCATTAAATAACCACCATGAGGTGTATTACCAACAAAATAATTGACATCTGGATTAACAATAAATTTATTATTGTCAACGGAATTTAATTTTAATGCCTCTTGAAATCTATCAAATTGATTCATGATAGATTAATTTTAGTTCATAATTAATATTATTAAAAATTAGTATATATAAATATGCATGACATAGCTGATATAGCCTGTAACTTTTCAAGCGATAGATTTGATAGTGATCTTGATGAGATTATAAATAGAGCTGTTTTAAATAAAGTTACTAAATTTGGTCTTATTTGCAGTAGGTTGAGAGATTTAGACAAATTATTAGAAATATACAGTCATTACTCAAAACAAATGTTCTTCACGATTGGAGTTCACCCCCATCATGCTAATGAAGTCAATGATGAATATTTAAAAAGTCTAAAAGATACTGTAAACAAATATAATCCTCATGCTATTGGAGAAACAGGATTAGATTTTTTTAGAAATTTATCAACTTATGAAGAGCAAATATATGCATTTGAGGAACAGGTTAAAATTGCGATTGATACAAACAAACCTCTGTTTTTGCATCAAAGAGATTCACATGATGATTTTATAAAAATTTTAAGGAAATATTCATATGATATTAATAAGTCAGTTGTTCATTGCTTTACAGGAACTCAATCACAGTTGGAGGATTACTTAGAACTTGGTTGTTATATTGGTATAACTGGATGGATATGTGATGAAAAAAGAAATACTGAGCTGCGTAAGGCTGTAAAAAATATCCCACTATCAAAGTTAATGATTGAAACTGACTGCCCTTACCTGATTCCTAAAGATTTACCTAATAAACCAAAAAATAATAGGAACGAGCCAATTAATCTAAATCATATAGTATCTGAGATTGCCAGACTGATGGAGATAGACGAAGACACTCTCAGAAAAGAAACTTATATAAATAGTTTAAATTTTTTTGAATCTTAAAACGCTTCTTTAGATAAATTAAATTCGGAACAGACATTATCGATATCTGCTCCAATTTTTTTAGCATTATGTTTAATTTTTGGATTTGTCTTGGAATATCTCGGGGAAGCATTTGGTTGATTGAATCCATCAATTTCAGTAAAAGCCTCTCTTGAAACGTTATGGGGATGATTCTGAGCCTCTTCCATGCTTAACACTGGTGAAACACATGCATCACTATCTGAAAATACTTCAATCCACTCAGATCTCGATTTTAATTTAATTTTTAATGCCATCTTCTCTTTTAGTTCTGGCCATAAATCTTTATTGTATTGATCTTTAAACTTATCATCATCTATTTCTAACTTTTCTATAAGTTCACTATAAAATTGTGGTTCTATAGATCCTATTGCTAAAAATTTATTATCTTTACACTCATATGTATCATAAAAATGTGCGTATCCATCAAGTAAGTTTGATTCTCTATTGTCTTCCCAATGACCCATTGCTTTAAGTGAATAGAAGAATGACATTAATGAAAGTGATCCATCAACCATTGCAGAGTCAACTACTTGTCCCTCCCCTGTTTTTAAAGAATGAATTAAACCTGAAACAATACCAAATGCTAAATGCATCCCACCACCACCGTAATCGCCAATTAAATTTAATGGTGGAATTGGATTAGAATCTTTTCTACCAATTGAGTTTAAGGCTCCAGATAAACTTATGTAGTTGATGTCATGACCAGCTAAATTAGACATTGGTCCATCTTGACCCCAGCCTGTCATCCTGCCATAAACTAGCTTGGAATTCCTTGCTAAACAAATATCTGGCCCAAGACCGAGTTTTTCCATAACACCAGGCCTGAAACCTTCGAATATTACATCTACCTGTTCAATTAACTTTAAAATCTCAGAGATAGTATCTTTATTCTTTAGATCTGCTGTTATGGATCTTTTGGATCTATTGTGGATATCATATTTATTCTCAAGCCCTTCTGAATCCTTTCTTCCAATTCTTATTACATCCGCGCCCATATCAGCTAATAACATTCCACAATATGGACCAGGCCCAATACCTGAAAATTCGAGAACTTTTATATTACTTAGTGGCCCCATATAACAATATTATTGAAAAACTTTGTATTTGACTAATAGATTAGGCAATAAAGTTAAGGAACTTACAAAAGCTAAAATCATAGCGATTGATGTAAATAAACCAAATAAGATAGTTGGGAAGAAATTAGATAAGGATAAGATACAAAAACCTGCTGCAATTGTAGATGCTGTGTAAAATATTGCCCTACCTGTCGTTGCATGAGCATTTTTTAAGGCATTTTGT